>Ga0187843_10000289_pt1 | contig 37864 bp, 32 predicted proteins | sample SpaLakP09_SKY_43_FD_134516 | JGI IMG/M metagenome (GOLD analysis project Ga0187843, IMG submission 134516) | Oligotrophic lake water microbial communities from Sparkling Lake, Wisconsin, USA - SP09_SKY_43 | ecosystem: Environmental > Aquatic > Freshwater > Lake | place: USA: Sparkling Lake... | reverse complement strand
GAAGTCCGCGAAGGCGTGGTCAAGAACATCACCGACTACGGCGCGTTCGTGGACCTGGGCGGCATCGACGGCCTGCTGCACGTCACCGACATGTCGTGGAAGCGCGTCTCGCACCCCTCGCAGGTCCTCGCCGTCGGCGACACCGTCAAGGTCCAGATCGTCAAGATCAACCCGGACACCCAGCGCATCAGCCTCGGCATGAAGCAGCTGCAGACCGATCCGTGGGACGGCGTTGAAGCCAAGTATCCGGTCGGCGCCAAGATGACCGGCCGCATCACCAACATCACCGACTACGGCGCGTTTGTTGAGCTGGAAGCCGGCGTTGAAGGTCTGGTGCACGTCTCGGAAATGTCCTGGACCAAGAAGAACGTCCACCCCGGCAAGATCGTCTCGACCTCGCAGGAAGTCGACGTGGTCGTGCTGGACGTCGACGCCTCCAAGCGCCGCATCTCGCTGGGCCTCAAGCAGGCCCAGGACAATCCGTGGGATGCCTTCGTGGCCGCCAACCCGATCGGCTCGACCGTCGAGGGCGAAGTCAAAAACGCCACCGAGTTCGGCCTGTTCATCGGCCTGGACAACGACATCGACGGCATGGTGCACCTGTCCGACCTGGACTGGAACGTCTCCGGCGAAGAAGCCATCCAGCGCTACCGCAAGGGCGAAACCGTCAAGGCCAAGGTGCTGGACGTCGACGTCGAGAAGGAACGCGTCTCGCTCGGCATCAAGCAGCTGGGCGGCGATCCGATGGAAGGCGACACCTTCAAGAAGGGCCAGCAGGTCACCGTCACCGTGACGTCGATCGAAACCGGCGGCATCGAGGTCAAGTTCGGTGAAGAGGACGCTCCGGCGACCGCCTTCATCCGCAAGTCCGACCTGTCGCGCGACCGCGCCGACCAGCGCACCGAGCGCTTTTCGGTTGGCGACCGCGTCGACGCCATGGTCACCGGCATCGACAAGGCCTCGCGCCGCGTCTCCGTGTCGATCAAGGCCCTGGAAATGAAGGACGAGACCGCGGCGATCGAACAGTTCGGTTCGTCGGACTCGGGCGCCTCGCTGGGCGACATCCTCGGCGCCGCCCTGCGCGAAAAGGCCAGCACGAAGGAATAGTCTCCTTCACCCTGGTGAAACGGATGAGGCGGCCGGAGCAATCCGGCCGCCTTTTTCGTGCGTTTGAGCCTGCAATAATGCGGGTGCACCCAGCCCGTTCACCCGTTAACTGACATTTCGGGGCTGAATCGCCCCGCGGGGCCTTTTTCCCCCGACAGGTGAAGGCTAGGGTGGGGTTGCATCCTGCGTTCAGATGCGCCCGTATTCGACCCGAACGCGTGAAACAGGGCGGGGGCCTGACCATATGATCAAGTCAGAGCTGATCGAAAAGCTCGCAGCCGAGAACACCCACCTGACCCACGCCGAGGTCGAGCGGGTGGTCAATATCGTCCTCGGGCGAATGGTGGATTCGCTGGGCGATGGCGGTCGTGTCGAGCTTCGCGGCTTCGGTGCCTTTTCGGTGCGCGGCCGTCCGGCGCGGGCCGGGCGCAATCCGCGGACCGGGGAGACCGTCGACGTGCCCGCCAAGGCCGTGCCGTTCTTCAAGAGCGGCAAGGAGCTGCGCGAGCGGCTGAACGCCGGGGACGCCTGACTCCACCATGGGCATGCTCACCGAATTCAAGGACTTCATTTCGCGCGGCAATGTCATCGACCTTGCGGTCGGCGTCATCATCGGCGCGTCCTTCGGCAAGATCGTCACCAGCCTGGTTGAACAGGTGGTCATGCCGCCGATCGGCCTGTTGCTGGGCAAGGTTGATTTCTCGAACCTGAAGTGGGTGCTGTCGCCCGAGGATCCGGCGACCGAGGCGGTCGAGGAAGTGGCCATCCAGTACGGCGCCTTCATCAACACCCTGATTCAGTTCGCCATCGTCGCCTTCGTGATCTTCTTGATGGTCAAGGCGATCAACAAGCTGCGCCGCGAGAAGGCGGCCGAGCCTGAGGCACCGCCGGCCCCGACCGCGACCGAGGCCCTGCTGGCCGAGATCCGCGATGAACTGAAGGCCCGCCCGCGGGCCTAGAGCCTGTTCACGCCGCCGTCGCCGCCATGTGCGGCTCCGAAGGCGCGCGGACGGCGGCCTGCGCCCTGGCCGGCACGGGCCTCAGACACATGGCGTAGTCGCCGTCATAGGGGGTCGGCGACCAAAGGGCGGGATCAGGCGCGTCGGGTGCGAACCGCGCATGGCAGTGTCCCCAGCCGCCCTCGCGCCGCGTGCTTCGGACGTGGTCGCCCAGGCGTTCCAGCAGACGGGGGCTGACCATCTGGATCCGCAGCTTGGCCGCGCCCATCCGGCGGGCGCTGTCCTTCAGGGCGTCCAGCAGGGCCGGAATGGCCGTGACGTCGTCGGCCAGGGCCTCGAGGTCGAGGATTTCCAGAACCGGCGGCTCGAGAATGTTGGACTTGGCCATCATGGCCATGGCGTAGCCCGTGATCCCGGCTCCCCGGTTGAAGGCGAGCACCAGCGGCGGATCGGTCAGGTCAGGGTCGGCCAGCCGCCAGCGGAGAACCTCGGGGCTCCGGTCGGCCAGCAGCCGGCCTTCGGCGCGCAGGGCCGTCCAGAATGCGGCATATCGCGATTGATCGCGGAAATCGCTGAGCACCGTCACCCCCTGCGGCAGGTCCAGCCGGGGCTTTGCCGACAGGCGGCGGTTCAGCAGCCGCTCGCCCCATCGGGACACGAGGTCCGGTGCCAGCCGGTGGGCCAGGCGGTAAAACCGGCCGCAGGCCAGGGTCACGGGATTGATGATCCAGCTCAGCTTCAGCGCATGGGTCGGCTCCGGCCAGGCCTTCAGTCCGTGGCGGGCGTAGAGGGGCTGGGACCGGCGGTTGGCGTTGAAGACCCAGGCGGCGAACATGCCGGGCTGGCCGGCGAAGGCACCGAGCATGGCCTTGCTGGCCCCGCGAACGGGCGAGGTCACGATGACCGAAAAGCCCGTCGCGCCATGCAGCGGCTGATCGCCCAGCCAGAACCGCTGGACCAGATTGCCGACATGTCCGGCCGGCTGGCCGTCCGGACCGTCGACGACCCAGCCCGCGGGCGCGCCCGCGCTGAGGCGGGCCGGGTTGGCGTGCAGCCATCGCCAGCCGGCCAGGGACCGTTCGGGCCAGCCCACATGGCGGTGCAACGCCTGCAGAGCTGGAAAGTCCGTTTCGGTTGTTGGACGGCTGGTCATGGCAGGTGGGCGTCTCGTTATGGAGCGAACGCCGCCCCATGGAGGCTCCTGCTGCATCAGCCGGGCCATTCAGACACAAAGACGTAACCATAGGATTCAGGTTTGACTCCCGGACGCTTTGGAACAAAGAGTGAACAATCTGCTTTCCGGACCCCCATGACCCCCGCTCACCCGCCTTCTTCAGATCCCTGGCCCGAGCGGCCCGCGCCGCTGGAGGAGGCGTGCGCGGCCGGGCCGCGGGACATGGCGGCCCTGCTGCTGTTCGCCCTGTCGCGGCGGATCGGAGGCGACCGGCGGCCGGTGCTGGTGACCGCGCCGCGGGTCTGGTTCGCGGAACATGGACGACCGTACGGACCGGGCGCGGCCGGGGTTCCGCTGATCCTGGCCCCGACCACGACAGCGGCCGAGGCGCTGTGGACCCTCGAACAGGCCCTGCGGTCCGGGGCCGTGGCCCTGGCCCTGGGGGCGGTGGACGGCGCGAGCCTGGCCCAGACGCGACGGCTGGATTTTGCGGCGAAACAGGGCGAGGCGGTGGGGCTGGTCCTGCCCCGACAGCTGGACGGGCTGAGCGCGGCGCGGCGGCGCTGGCGCATCTCGACCTTCGAAAGCGCGACGGACCCCGACGACCCCCGGGCCCCCGGTCCGGCGCGTCTGGTCGCCGAACTGGTGCGGGGGCGCGGCGAACGGCCCGGCGCCTGGATGCTGGAGCAGGATGATGAGACGCATCGTCTCCGTCTGGCTGATCGACTGGCCGGTGACGGTCTGGCGGCGATCGGCCACGCGGGCGCGCCGTCCGGCCTCGCCGCCTGACCCCGCCCTTGATCCACAGAACCCGTTCGCCCTGATCCTGAAGAACAGCCGGGGCGCGGCGGTCCTGTATGCGCTCAATCCGGCCGCGCGCCGGGCCGGCCTGCGCCGGGGCCAGACCCAGGCCGACGCCCGGGCCATGATCCCGCAGCTGATCTGCAAGCCCGCCGACCCTGAGGCGGACGCCCGCGCCCTGACGGCGCTGGCGGTCTGGGCCGAGCGCTGGTCGCCGTCGGTCAGCCTCGATCCGGGCCGGGACGGTCCTGGGGGCGAGGGGCTGGAGGGCCTGTTCCTCGACGTCACGGGCGCGACCCATCTGTTCGGCGGCGAAGCGGCGCTGCTGGCCCAGATCCGCGACCGGCTGGCCGAGGCCGGCGCACGGGCGCGCGTGGCCGTGGCCCCCACGCCCGGTGCGGCCTGGGCGCTGGCCCGCTGGGGCGAGGCGGGGGGTGAGGGGGTGATCGCGGACGAGGACACCGTCCGGGACCGGCTGGCACCCCTGCCGGTCGAGGCCCTGCGGATCGACGACCGGACCCTGACGCAGGCGCGGCGGTTCGGGCTGAAGCGGATCGGCGACCTCTATCCCATGCCGCGGGCGGGGCTGGCGCGGCGCTTCCGCGACGGCGCCGGAGTCGGTCTGGTGCAGCGGCTGGATCAGGCGCTGGGGTTCGCCGGCGAAGCCCTGACGCCGGTGCGGCCGCCGCCGAAATACCGGGCCTGGCGGACATGGATGGAGCCGGTCGAGGATATCGAGGGCGTGGCGGCGCGGCTGGCGGAGCTGGCCGCCGACCTGTCCGCGCCCCTGGTGCGCGACGGGCAGGGGGCGACGGCCCTGACCCTGACCGGCTTCCGCTCGGACGGTGGGACCACCGGTCTGTCGGTGCGCATGGGCCGCCCGGGGCGGGATGCGGGCATCTGGCTGCGGCTGTTCCGCGAGGCGGGGCTGGGCCGGCTGGAGCTCGGCTTCGGCCTCGACGCCCTGATGCTGACGGCCGACGCCGTCGAGCCCATGACGGCGCGGCAAGGGGTGCTGGAGAGCGAGGCCGAGGCGAAACAGGCCGAGAGCCTGGCAGCCCTGATCGACCGGCTGACGGCGCGGCTGGGCGAGGACCGGGTACTGACGCCCGAGCCGGTGGATAGCTGGATCCCGGAACGGGCCGAGCGGTGGCGGCCGGCGCTGGGGCGGTCGCCGGCGGCGGCGAGCGGCGATGCGGGACGCCGGCCCCTCCTGCTGCTGGACCCGCCCGAGCCGGTGGAGGCCATCGCCGAACTGCCCGACGGCGCCCCGGCCCGGTTCACCTGGCGCAGACTGTCGCGGCGGGTGACCCGCGCCGACGGCCCCGAGCGGCTGTCGCCCGAATGGTGGCGGCCCCGCCCCGATGACCGGCAGGTGCGCACCCGCGACTACTATCGCGTCGAGGATGACGCCGGCGGCCGCTACTGGCTGTTCCGCGAGGGTCTGTACGGCCGTGAGTTTTCCGGCGACCCGGAGGAGCGGGCACCGTCGTGGTGGATGCACGGGGTGCTGCCATGAACGGCTGGGACGGCCAGTACGCCGAGCTCGGGGTCATGACCAATTTCAGCTTTCTGGAGGGGGCGTCGCATCCGGGCGAGCTGATGATGCAGGCGAAGGCCCTGGGTCTGGCCGCCGTCGGGGTGGCCGACCGCAATACGCTGGCGGGGATGGTGCGGGCGCTGATGGGGGCGGAGGACGTCGACCTCCCGCTGGTCGTAGGGTCGCGGCTGGGCTTCACCGACGGGACCGAGCTGATCGTCTTCCCGCGCGACCGGGCGGCCTATGGGCGGCTGTGCCGGCTGCTGTCGCTGGGCAAGAGCGAGGCCGTGCCCCAGGAGGGCGCCGATCCCGACGCCGAGCGGATCGAAAAGGCCGAGACGCGGCTGACCTTTGAACAGGCCGCCGCCATGGGCGAAGGCATGATCGCGCTCGCCCCCGCGCCGGAGCGCTCCGATGCGGCCTTCGAAGCCCGGCTGGCGGCCTGGCGTCGGCGCTGGCCGGACGACCTGTATCTGGCCGCGGCGCCGCTGTGGCGCGGGGATGACCGCAAGCGGCTGAACCGGTTGGCGGCCATGGCGCATCGCACGGGCGCGCCGATGATCGCGACCAATGCAGTGCTGTATCACCACCCTGAGCGACGCACGCTGCAGGACGTCCTGACCTGTATCCGCGAGGGGACGACCATCGACGGGGCCGGGCGGCGGCTGCAGGCCAACGCCGAACGCCATCTGAAGCCGCCGGCCCAGATGGCCCGGCTGTTCCGGGGGCATGAGGCGGCGCTGGCGCGGACCATGGCGGTGGCGCGGGCCTGCACCTTCTCGCTTCGGGAGCTCAGCTATCAGTACCCGGACGAACCGGTCCCGCCGGGCTATTCCGCCCAGGGCTGGCTGGCCCGGCTGACGCTGAAGGGGGCGCGGTCGCGCTGGCCCCGCGGCGTTCCGAAGGCGATCCGGGCGATTATCCTGAAGGAGCTCCGGCTGGTCCGGGAGCTGAAATACGCCCCCTATTTCCTGACCGTCCACGACATCGTCGCCTGGGCCCGCGCCCGGCCGGATCCGATCCTGTGCCAGGGCCGCGGCTCGGCGGCCAATTCGGTGATCTGCTTCTGTCTGGGCATCACCAATGTCGACCCCACCCGGCAGGAGGTGCTGATCGAGCGGTTCATCTCCTCGAACCGGTCGGAGCCCCCCGACATCGACGTCGATTTCGAGCACGAGCGGCGCGAACAGGTGATGCAGTATGTCTATCAGCGCTACGGTCGCGACCGGGCGGGCATTGTGGCGACCATCATCCACTACCGGCCCCGCTCGGCGATCCGCGACGTGGGCAAGGCCCTGGGGCTGACCGAGGACGTCACCGCCCGCATGGCCGACACCGTCTGGGGCTCGTGGGGCTCGGAGGTGAAGGACGAGCACGTCGACCGGGCCGGGCTGAGCCGCGACGATGTGCGGATGAAGCTGGCCCTCGAACTGACGGCCGAGCTGATCCAATTCCCCCGCCATCTGAGCCAGCACGTCGGCGGCTTTGTGCTCAGCCAGACGCCGCTGATCGAGATCGTGCCCATCGGCAATGCGGCCATGGCCGACCGGACCTTCATCGAATGGGACAAGGACGACATCGATTTCCTCAAGCTGATGAAGGTCGATGTGCTGGCGCTGGGCATGCTGACGGCGATGAAGCGGGCCTTCCGCATGATCGGCGAGACCTATGGCCGGCCCCTGCCCGACACCGCCGCCGTGCCGGTCGAGCGGCGCGGGGTCTATCGCATGCTGTGCAAGGCGGATTCCGTGGGCGTCTTCCAGGTCGAGAGCCGGGCCCAGATGTCGATGCTGCCGCGGCTGCGGCCGGTGGAGTTCTACGATCTGGTGGTGCAGGTGGCCATCGTCCGGCCCGGCCCGATCCAGGGCAAGATGGTGCACCCCTATCTGCAGCGGCGGCTGGAACGACGGACCCATGAGGCGCGGCATGGCGCGGGCAGCTACCGCTTCTCCATGCCGGGCTCGGCCGCCGATCCGGACGAACTGGCCAATGTGCTGCGCAAGACCCTGGGCGTGCCCCTGTTCCAGGAACAGGCGATGAAGATCGCCATGGTCGCGGCCGAGTTCACCGGGGAGGAGGCCAACGGCCTGGGCCGGGCCATGGCCACCTTCCGGCACAACGGCACCATCGGCAATTTCGAGGAGAAGATGGTCGGGCGGATGATCGCGCGCGGCTATGAGGCCGAGTTCGCCCAGAACTGTTTCAACCAGATCAAGGGGTTCGGCGAATACGGCTTCCCCGAGAGCCACGCCTGTTCCTTCGCCCATCTGGTCTATGTCTCGGCCTGGGTGAAATGGCTGTACCCCGACGTCTTCGCCGCCTGTCTGCTGAACAGCCAGCCGATGGGCTTCTACGCCCCGGCCCAGATCGTCCGCGACGCGCGCGAGCACGGGGTCGAGGTGCGGCACCCCGATGTGAACGCCAGCCACTGGGACGCGACCCTGGAGCCGCGCCCGCGCCGCCGGCGGCGGGCGTTGCGGCTGGGGATGCGGTCGATCGACGGGTTCAAGAGCGTCTGGGCGGAGGCGATCATGGAAGCCCGTGCGGACGGGCCGTTCGCTGATCTGGACGATCTACGCCGCCGCGCCGCCCTGACGCCTCCGGCCCTGGACCGGCTGGCCGAGGCGGACGCCTGTGGCTCGCTGGACCTGACGCGCCGGCAGGGGGTGTGGGCGGCCAGGGGGTCCGCGCCGGCGTCGTCCGCGCCCCTGTTCGAGGCCATGGGGCTGAACGAGGCCGACGGCCGCCCGCCCGCGGCCCTGCCGCTGCTGGCCCCGTCGGAGGAGGTGGTCGGCGACTACCAGACCATCCGCCTGTCGCTGAAGGGCCATCCGGTCGCCTTCCTGCGCGACCGGCTGACGGGCGTCGGGGCCCTGACGGCGAAGGCCTATCCGGGGCTGGCGAACGGCCGGCGCGTCGTGGTCGGCGGGGTGGTGCTGGTGCGCCAGCGGCCCGGCACGGCCAAGGGGGTCTGTTTCATGACCATCGAGGACGAGACCGGCGTGGCCAATCTGGTGATCTGGCCGGATGTGTTCGAGACCTTCCGGTCGGTCGCCATGGGCGCGCGCATGGTGCTGGCGCGGGGCAAGGTGCAGACGGCCGAGGGCGTGACCCATCTGGTCGTCGACCATCTGGAGGACTGGACCCCGATGCTGGGCCAGCTGACGCCCGACAGCGCGCTGGGCTCAGCCCATGCGCCGGCGCGGGGACGGCATCCGCGGGATGTGCAGGTGCTGCCGGGGTCGCGGGATTTTCACTGAGGGGAAGGTGGTGTCAGCCTGCGCCGTGGTTCGAAGTGGCGGCCGCAAGCTGATGATGACATCGTCCCGGACACGAGGAGGAGCCGATCATGGACTGTCGCACCTTTGCCCGACTTGGCCTCATTGCCATCCTTGTGAGCACGCCCGCCATCGCCAGCGCACAGGATCGCCAGATACCGTCCGACCGGTTGGTGACCATCACGGTTGCGGAAGACCGGCCTTACACAATCGCTCATTCGATCGTCATCGAGGCGGGCCACCCCGTTTACGCGCGAACCGGGGCGGAGCTGGAAGGTCGCTCATGGACGGCGACGCGCACCTCCGAAAGAGGGACCGAAACCATCCATTCCGACGCCTGCCCGGCGCTGCGCACGGTCGCCCTGTCTTTCGCGACCCTGGCGCCGTTACAGGTCCGGCCGATGCCATCGGTCGCTCATGGCGGCGAACCCGGCGCAGCCCTGCCGATGCCGCCGACAAGGAAGGACGGCTTCTCGACCCGACTGACGTTCGCAACCGAGACCGCTGACGGTTCCTATGCATCGGTCGAAGTGGCCGGGGGCAACGACTACAGTCGGTGGGGGCATGACGCCGTATCGGCGCTACTGCGATGCTGGGGACCGCTGACGCCGACAGGGCCACCCTGAACTTCAGCCTACCCCCGCCGCTGAAACCGCCACTTCCACACGCGATAGCCCACGATCGGCGCGAAACCGCCGACCAGCGCCGCGATCAGCACCGTCCAGAAGCCGCCGCCGAGGCCGTATTCACCGACCGCGGCTCCGACTCCGGCCGCGAGAAGCGGGCCGAGCCAGGGCAGCCAGTAAGGCGGCTTACGCATCCACCTTGATGACGCCGCGCCGGATCTGGTCCAGCTCAATGGAGTCGAACAGGGCCTGGAAATTGCCCTCGCCGAACGCCTGGTTGCCCTTGCGCTGGATGATCTCGAAGAAGATCGGACCGAAGGTATCCTGGGTGAAGATCTGCAGCAGCAGGCCGTCCTCGTCCGAGCCGTCGATCAGGATGCGGTTGAGGCGCATGCGGGCCACGTCCTCGCCGTGGTTGGGCAGGCGTTTGTCGATCAGGTCGAAATAGGTCTCGATCGTATCCTGGAAGGGGATGCCGCGACGCTTCATCTCCTCGACGGTCTCGAAGATGTTGTCGGTGGCCAGGGCGATGTGCTGGATGCCCTCGCCGTTGTAGCGGCGCAGGAATTCCTCGATCTGGGAGCTGTCGTCCTGGCTCTCGTTCAGGGGGATGCGGATGGCGCGGTCGGGGGCGATCATCGCCTGGGACAGCAGGCCGGTCGCCTTGCCCTTGATGTTGAAATATTTCTGCTCCTCGAAGGCGAAGACGTCGCCGTAGAAGCCGGACCATGTGCGCATCTGGCCGCGCCGGACGTTGTGCGTCAGGTGGTCGAGGCTGAACAGGCCGACCGAGTTCTTGCGCTCGGACTCTTCCCAGCCCTCGATCTCGTCCCAGGCGTCATAGAGTGAGCCGGCCTCGCCATAGGCGTCGACGATGTAGAGCAACGAGCCGCCGATGCCCTGCAGCACATAGGGATAGCCGCCGGCCAGGGCACCGCCGTCGTGACCTTCAGCCGGCTTGGCACCGCGCGACACCGCGCCCTCGAAGGCCGATTTCGCATCACGGACGCGGAAGGCCATGCCGTTGGCCGAGGGGCCGTGTTCGGTCGCGAACCCTGCGGCCTGGCCCTTGGGCGAGCGGTGGACCAGCAGGGTGATGTCGCCCTGTTTCAGGCGCACGACGTCATTGGCCGGGTTCACATGGGTGGCGGTGAAGCCCATCAGCTCCAGCCGCGCCACCATGGCCGCCGGATCGGGGCCGGTGAATTCGACGAACTCGAAGCCGTCGACGCCGAGCGGGTTTTCCTTGTCGAGGCGGGCGGCCGCTTCGGTTTGGGGCGCGTCGTGCATGGGGGGCGTCTCCTGAAAGCGCGTGTCGGCGTTGGCCGCCGTTTGTGGGGCGGAACCTAGGGGCGGAGAGGCGCGAAGGGAAGGCGGGGCGTGGTCACAGGACCGGGAGCGTCACCCACGCCCGGCAAAGGCGGCCAGGGCGGCGTCGAAAATCACCTCTTCCCACGGGGCGGCGGCCGAGCGCGCGCCCGACAGGCCCTCGCCGTCGCGGGGCGTGCCGGAGATCATATAGGTCAGGGTGCGGCCGTCCCGCCGGTTCCAGAACAGGCCGGACTGCAGGCCATAGGCGATGCCGAAATGACCGCGCCAATCCCGCGAATCGGGACCCAGGAAGGTGTCGCCCTCCCGCCCGGTCAGGAGGTGCACCGACAGACCATAGCTCTGGAGCAGGCCCCGGTCCGGATCGCCGTTCGGGGCTGCGGGATCCCAGGTCCAGAGCGGCAACCCCATGCGTTCGATGGTCTCGCGCGAGACCATCCCCGGAACGCCGTCGTGACCGGCAAACGACCGCGCCAGACGGTCCAGGTCGCGGACCGAGGCGCGCAGCCCACCCTGGGGCGAGAAGACAAAGCCGTTCTCGCCCGGGACATAGTCATCCGCCGTCAGACCCGGTGCCTCGGCCGGTGTGGTGACGCGGATGGCGGGGGCGGGGGCGACCTCGGCGTCGACCTGCGGCTCCCAGACCCCGTTGACCGGCCGGCAGGCGGCGGAGGCGCGGGCACGGACGCTGTCCGGGACGCCGCTCCAGTTCGGCCCGCTGTCCAGCCCGAGCGGGTCCAGCGTCGTCCGCTTCAGGAAGCGGTCGAACCGCTCGCCGGACACCCGCTCGGCGATCTGGGCGAGGACGGCGAAATTGACGTCGGCATAGGCGAAGAAGCCCGGCGGCTCCGACGCTGGCCCGAACCAGCCACCATCATCGAAATGCCGCCCGCCGGCTGTGAAGGCCTCGGCCAGATGGTGCCCGAGCGGGACCGGATAGCTGGGCCCGTTGCGCAGGCCCGAGGTGTGGCTGGCCAGCATGGCGGGGGTGATGCGGATGTCCGGATGGTCCGGATGGCGCAGGCGAAAGCCGGCCAGATCCCCGGCGTCGTCGTCGAGCGAGAGCCGTCCGGCTTCGACCAGGGTCATCAGCGCGGTCATGGCCACCAATTTGGTGATCGAGGCGATCCGCATCGGCGTATCGAGGGTGAAGGCCCGGGTCTGCAGGGCGCCGTTGACCGTCAGCCGCCCCGATCCGTGGGCTTCTTCCAGCACCACCCGTCCGGCACCGTCCCGGGCGATCACGCCGACGCCCATGACCGTGTCCGGAAGGGCCGGATCGGCCAGGGCGGCGAGCGTCGTCGTCCCGGTCCCGGCCCGCGCGGCACCGCCGATCCAGGGCAGGACCGTGGCGGCGGCGATCAGGCTGCGGCGATCAGGGCGCACCGGTCAGGGCCGGCCCACCACTGAATCCACCGAGCCGGTGGTGACGGGGTGATAGCCGGGGCGGGCGCGGGCGTAGATGCGGGTGGCGATGGGACGGCCCCAGTCGCCCTCGGCCCACAGGCTGGTGAACAGCGGCAGGACGAATTTGCGCCGGCCCATGGTGGTCAGGAAATGCTCCAGGGTCGGGACGGCGGCTTGGTAGCGGTGCTGGACCGCGATCTGCAGCCAGGCGAAGACCACCTCGGCATTGCCCTCCTCGCGCAGCTTCAGCGTCGCCTCCAGATCGGCCAGCTGGGCCGGGGTCAGCCAGTCGGCGTCGCCGGTGCGGTCGGCCGGACGCCAGGCCAGGAAGCGCTGCCGCTCCTGGGTCGACCAGCCGGCCCAGGGCACGGCCGAGGCCGGGCCGCCGGCATCGAAGGCGGCGGCGGCCGCGTCGACCGGGGTGAAGGCGTTGGAGACGGGGGGCTGCCAGTTCGACGGCATGCCCGGCTGGTAGATCCAGGCGTCCATCATCAGCTGGTCTTCCATCGCGCGCGTCGTGACCAGATGGCGGCGGATGTCCTCGAGGAACAGTTCGGTGGTCATGGGCCGGAAGGCGTTGCGCTCGAAATAGCCCTTCAGCCAGGCGTCGAACCGCTCGCGGCCGACGATCCGCTCGATGGTGTGCAGGAAGGCGGCGCCCTTCTCATAGGCGACGTCGGTCAGGCCCTCGTCGGGGTCGCGGCCGGTCAGGTCGAGCTTCAACTTCGTATCGGCCGGCGAAAGACCCGCCATCTCCGACTGCAGGTCGCCCCAGCCCAGGGCGCGCAGCATCAGGGCGCGGTCCTCGCCATAGAGGGCCTCCATGATGCGGCTCTCGAAATAGACGGTGAACCCCTCGTTCAGCCACATGTCGTTCCAGGTGGCGTTGGTGACGAGGTTGCCCGACCAGCTGTGCGCCAGCTCGTGCGCCACCAGAGAGACCAGCGACTGGTCGCCGGCGATGATGGTCGGGGTGGCGAAGGTCAGGCGCGGGTTCTCCATCCCGCCGAACGGGAAGGAAGGCGGCAGGACCAGCAGGTCATACCGGCCCCAGCGATACGGGCCGTACAGCCGCTCGGCCGCGTCGACCATATCGGCCGTGGGCATCAGTTCCGCGCGGGCGGCGGCCAGACGCGAGGGCTCGGTGAAGACGCCGGTGCGCTCGTCGATGGCGGCGAAGGCCAGATCGCCGACGCCGATGGCGATCAGATAGGGCGGCACCGGATTGGTCATGCGGAAGCGCCAGGCCTTCATGCCGGGACCGGCGGCCTCGCCCTCGGGCGTCAGCTGCTGGGCGCTCATCACCACGCGCAGATCGGCGGGGGCGACGATGCGGGCGTCATAGGTCTGGCGGATGCCGGGGCTGTCCTGGGTCGGCACCCAGGTGCGGGTCAGGATCGCCTGGCCCTGGCTGAACAGATAGGGCTGTTCGCCGCCGGCCGTCTGGCTCGGGGTCAGCCACTGCAGGGCAGCGGCGTCCGGACGGGTCGAATAGGCGACCACGATGCGGCGCGTCTCCCCGGCGGCGAGGGCCGGAAAGCGGACCGTCAGGGGCTGGCCCTTGATGGCGTCCAGCGCGCCGGTCTCATACTGCAGGGGTGCGCCCGAGGCGTCGGAGACGCCGCGGATGTCGAGGTTCTTGATGTCCAGGACCACCTCGGTCGCGCCGGTCGCGCCCTGGATGTCCAGCGACGCCGTACCGGACAGCGTCTGCGCGCCGAAGTCCGCGGTCAGGTCGAGGGCGACGTGGCGGACGTGGGCGATCTCGGGGCGGGCGAAGGTGTGGGTGTCGCGCGGATAGACGGCGGGCGCGGCGGCCGAGGCCGGCAACGGCGGCATGTCGGAGCTCGACGCTGTGCCGAAGCCGAGGTCGGGCATCATGGCGCAACCGCCCAGGGCCGTGGCGAGCGCCATTGCGGAGACCAGTCCAAACTTGCGGATCATTGACAGTCCTTGACCAAAAATCCCGCCAACCTTGTCCGGTCGGTCGAGGGGGTGCGTTTCCTGCCGGGACAACGCCCCGGCGGGGGAAAAAGATCAAGAGGTGGCGAGAATCACGGGCCGGTTCCGCGCCGTGAACAGCCGCCCGCGCTCGGCGAACAGCACGAAACCGAGGGCGGTCAGGCCGAGGGCCACGAAGCCGATGGTCATGGGCGCGGCAGAGCCATTGAACTGCTGCCCGATCAGGAAGCCCAGCGACGCCCCACCTGTGGTCGAGATGAACCCCTGGGCTGACGAGGCCGTGCCGGCGATATGGCCCATCGGCTCCATGGCCATGGAGCCGAAATTGCCGGCGATGAAGCCGAAGCAGAACATGGTCAGGGCCTGCAGGACGGCAAAGGTCCAGATCGTCTCATGGCCGCTGATCGCCACCGCCGCATGGATGGACGAGAAGGCGATAAAGCCCAGCAGGGCGGTGTGGGAGATCAGCCGCGACCCCAGCCGCTCGACCAGCCGCGCATTCAGCAGGGACGCGACCGCGATGCCGCCGGCGACGGCACCGAACACCACGGTGAAAAGCTGTGGCTCATGGAAGACGTCGAAGAAGATCTGCTGGCTGGAGTTGATGAAGCCGAACAGCGCACCCGAGATGGCGGTGATGGCCAGAGTATAGCCCATGGCCCGCCGGTTGGTCAGGGCCTCGCGGAAGGCGGCGGCGATACGGTCGACCTGGATCGGCATCCGGTCTTCGGGATGCAGGGTCTCGGGCAGGCGGATGGCGGCCCACAGCGCGAAGGCGGCACCGCCGACGGCGAGCACGCCGAACACCCACGGCCAGGGGGCCACGGTCAGGATCAGCTGGCCCAGAGCCGGTGCGAGGATCGGTACGCCGAGGAAGACCAGGAAGCTCAGCGACATCACCCGCGCCATGGTCCGTCCGGAGTAGCGGTCGCGTACGATCGACACGGCCAGCACCCGCAGGGCCGCCGCGCCGATCCCGGTGCCGACCCGGGCGGCGATCAGCAGCTCGAACGTCGGCGAAAACGCCGCCAGGACGCTGAACAGGACATAGAGACCGAGGCCGACCTTCAGTACCGGCTTGCGGCCGTACCGGTCGGCCAGCGGGCCATAGATGATCTGGGTCACGCCGAAGCCGAGCAGATAGGCGGTGATGACCCACTGCCGGCTGTTCTCCGACGCCACGCCCAGCGCGTCGCCGATGGCCGGCAGGGCGGGCAGCATGGAATCGATGGCCAGCGCATTCAGCGCCATCATCATGGCGATCAGGGCCACGAACTCGGGGAACCCCGGCCCCTTCAGCGTCGTCTTCTCGGCATCGGCGGCGGGGGACGTCATCGGGGGCAGATGGGGCCGCGGCCGGCAGGCGCAACCCTCGCGGGGGCGGAGCGGGGTGATTTCGGCCGGCCCGAATGCTAGGTGCGCGGCGAGGAGAGCGCCCCATGACCAACTTCCCCGTCACCATCTTCCACAACCCGGCCTGCGGCACCTCGCGCAATGTCGTGGCCATGGTCGAGGCCGCCGGCTACCGGCCCGAGGTGGTGGAGTATCTGAAGGCCGGCTGGACCGCGGATCAGCTCGGCACCCTGTTCGCCGAGGCAGGGATCACGCCGCGCGAGGCCCTGCGGGCAAAGGGGAGCCTCGCCGCCGAGCTCGGCCTGCTCGAGCCCGGCGCGTCCGACGCCGTCCTGCTCGCCGCCATGGTCGAACATCCCGTGCTTGTGGAGCGCCCCATCGTGCGGACGCCCAGGGGAACCGCCCTGTGCCGGCCGTTGGAACGGGTCTTCGATCTGCTGGAGCGGACGCCGGAGCGGTTCGTCAAGGAAGACGGACAGGTGGTCTGAGCCGGCCCTGCTTCGCCAGGGCTTCGCAGGGCATGCCGCCTCGCCTCAACTGCCGGGATTTGTCCTGCGAAGCCCGGAGGGCGAAGCCGGATGGTGCGGGCGGCCGGGGTCGAACCGGCACTCCTTTCGGAACCGGATTTTGAGTCCGGCGCGTCTACCAGTTCCACCACGCCCGCACAGGCCGGTTGCTCGTTTCGGCAGGCGCGCTTGGTAGCTCGCGCGGTCCGATCAGGTCAATCGGCAAGGCCGACGACGCGGTCCTCGTTGTCCCTTGCGGTTCAACAGGGCGCATCGCATCTCCCAAGGGTGAGCCAATGGCCTGCGGCAGGACACCGCCGGGTGGCCGGGGCCACGCTTCAGTGAACTGAACTCGCGATCACCACATCCGGCGAAGGACAGGACGATGGAAACGATTGGAGCGGATCTGCGCCAGATGCAGCGCACGCCCCTGGCGGACTCGCATGTCGCCGCCCTGCGCGCGGCCGGGGCGATTGTGACCTATCCCGCCGGGGCCTTCCTCGCGCGGCCGGGCGATCCCGCCGACCGGTTCCTGTATGTCGAGGATGGCGAGATCGAGGTCGTCAACGCCTATACCGACCAGCGCCATCTCGCATCGACCCTCGGGCCGACGCAGTTCATGGGCGAGATCGCCTTTCTGAACGGCGGAGCCTGGTCGATGGCGATGCGCGCGGTGTGTGACACGCGCGTGATCGAGGTTCCGCGTGAGTCGATGCTGACCCTGATGGCGCAGATCCCCGAGATGTCGGACATCATCATCACCGTTTTCGCCGCGCGCCGCCGCCGGCAACTCGATGACCGCGACAGCACCCTGACCCTGATCGGCGAGGAGGTGAGCCGGAGCGTCCGCCGGATTGCCGAGTTCGCCAGCCGCAACCGCATTCCCTATCGCTCGCTGCCCCTGCACAGCCCGGAAGCGGCGGCGACCGCGCAGACGTGCGCGATAACGCCGACCGAGCCGGCGGTCATCTTCGGCCGTGATATCGTGGTGTCTGATCCCACGCCGGAGAAGATCGCCCATCTGCTGGGCCTCAATCGCGATCTGAGTGATGACGAGGCCTTCGACGTGTTGATCGTCGGTGGCGGTCCGGCGGGGGTGGCGGCCGGGGTTTATGCGGGATCCGAGGGCCTCAGCGCGCTGGTGATTGAAGATGTCGCCATCGGTGGTCAGGCGGGCACATCAAGTCGGATCGAAAACTATATGGGATTTCCGACCGGCATTTCGGGCGGGGACCTTGTCTGGCGAGGCGAGGTGCAGGCGATGAAATTCGGCACCCGCTTCGCGATGCCGCGGCGGGTGGCAAGCCTGGAGCGGCTGGAGGACGGCCATTTCTGCGCGACCTTTGACAACGGCCAGCGTGTTCGCGGGCGGGCTGTGATCGTCGCGTCCGGGGTGCAGTACCGTCGGCTACCGATCGACCGTCTGGCCGAATTTGAAGGCGCGGGCGTCTACTATGCCGCCACGGAGATCGAGGCACGCTACTGCAAGGGCACCGACGCGGTGATCATAGGCGGTGGCAATTCCGCGGGCCAGGCGGCGATGTATCTTAGCCGATCCGCCAGATGCACCCATGTGGTCGTGCGGGGAGCGTCGCTCGCCGCCTCCATGTCCAGCTATCTGTCCAGCCGGCTCGAAGCCGACCCCGGCATCGTGGTCGACTATGGGGCCGAGGTGATCGCGCTGCACGGTGCCGAACATCTTGAGCGCGTCACCCTGCGCGACGCGGCGACCGGCGCGACGCGCGACGTCGACACACGGGCCCTGTTCATCATGGTCGGGGCTGCGCCGAACACAGAATGGCTTTCGGGGCTGGTCGAGCTGGACTCCAGGGGGTTCGTGCGCACCGGAGCCGAGGTCGGGGCGGATTCGCCGTTCGCCTCCTCCCTGCCGGGCATATTCGCGGTCGGCGACATCCGCTCCGGCTCGATCAAGCGCGTGGCTTCCGCCGTGGGCGAAGGTTCGGTGGTGGTTTCCAAGGTCTGGGAGTTCCTCAACGACACGGTCTGATCGGTGGCGTTGGGGACACGGGACGACGAGCCGCCGCCGGTCACTCGCCGCGGGCGCGTCGGGCCGCGCGTTCCTCGCGCTCGAGGCGGGCCGAGTCGCGCTGGCGCGCCAGGTCCTCGGCGGTCTGGTAGCCGCTGACGACATAGCTGGTCTTGTAGAGCACCCGGACGACGGGCACCGGTGCGCCGGGCTCGGCGACATTCTGCAGCCGCGCCCGACGGGCGGCGTCGAGCGTTGCCTGGCCGAACCGGCCGTCGCGGGGATGTTCGGACTCGATCGTGCAGTCGCGCAGCGTGCCGTCGGGGTTGGACACACAGGTCGCAACGGCGAAGCCGCGGGCATAGTTGGTGCGCGGAAAGCGCGGCGTCGGGCGGACGGCCCAGGTCAGGTTCGTCGGCACGCCGTCCTCCTGCAGGGTCGCCAGCCCGGCGTCCCGCGGATCGACCAGCGGCCGGTTGCAGGCGGTCAGCGTCTGGTCGATCGAGCCGGACGAGGCCGGCAGGTTCAGGTCGTACATCAGGTTCCGGCCGTCGGCCGCGCCCCGGGGGACCAGGATGCGCAGGCGGCCACCTTCGCGCAGCTCACGCGCAAACGGAGCCGGCAGCTCGCTGACGGCGATGGTGTCGTCGATCCCGACACTCCAGTTGTAGGAGACCAGCTCGTCATCGCCGAAGGCCACGCGCAGGGGGCGGCTGGTGGCGCGACCGGCCGGCGGCAGGCCCGTGACGACCGCCTCGAACCCACCGTCGACGCAGCGGGTTGCGAGACCGATGCCGTTGTCGAACTGCGTGTAGGCGACCATCAGCTTGCGCCGCTGGTCGTTCGAGAAGTCCCAATCCGCCGAGGCGTCCTGGGCCAGGGCGGGAAGGGCGACCGCACAGGCGAGCAGGGTGACGAGGGGACGGTTCATGGGACGCGATCCGGACTGGCTACTGACGCAACCTTTTGTAGCGGAGAGCCAAGATCGTCAACCTTGGCGGTTAGCCTTCAGGCATCCGGAAGCGCATCGTGAACTGGACGACCTTGCCGACATCGCTGAGGTCGCCGGGCGGCAGTGCGACACTCGAACGTCGCGCAGCAACCAGGGCGTTGCGGCCAAAGCCAAGGTCTTGGGGCGCTTCGTACAGGATACGGCATTCCTGAAAGTTGCCGCTGGGCGGAATGATACAGGCCACTCTGACGGACGCGAGCCCGATATTCCTCATGGCCCCGGCCTCCGGGTATTCAGGGGGGACCTGATGGGCCCAGGTAACGGTTCCGCCTGCCCTTGGCCGCAGATCCCATTCATCGGTCAGTGACGCGCCGCAGGCGGAAAGCACGCGGTCCACCGATGCGGCGGACGCCGGCAGGGTCAGACGGAAGCGCAGGGCCCGCTCACCCGTCGCGACCGGTTCGATCCGGACGTCCAGATCGCCACCCGGGCGTAGCTGCCGGGCCAGCCGGTCCGGTTCGGACGCCGACAGGACGGGCAGTCCCGGCAGGGTCTGCCAGGCCTGCCGCTCATCCGCGATTCCGCCGGCTGTCAGCCGGACGGTCCTGACGGCTTCCGTCGACACCGGCGTTCCGGTCAGCAGAAAATCCAGCACGCCGGCCTTGCAGCGCAGGGCCAGGACATTGTCGCCGAAGTCGAGACTGGCCAGCGTCAGCCCCTGGGCGGGATCGACGGCGAGGTCCCAGTCCTCTGCCGCATCCTGGGCAAGGGTGGGCGATGCGGCGGCGAGGCCGATCAGCAGGGCCCCTACGAGGAGGACGAACCGCTTCATGCGACGGTGGCGACATGGCTGTCGGCCGCACCGGCCTGGATGCGGCGGGCGCGAATGAACATCTCGACGCGCTGCATGACGATCATGCCGACGACGAAGAGGAGGAAGGCGTCGGTGATGGCCAGCGCATTCAGCCCCCATTCGGCTGCGTGCGGCTCAAGGAAGCTGCCCAGGGCGCGACGGCCCAGCATGACGGCGATGATCAGGATCAGGCCGATGGGCGAGGCCTGCGCCTTCAGCGTGCCGTCGGCGTGCTTTTCGATGGTGGTCATCTTCCCGCGCCACCAGCCGAAGGCGCCGCCGAGGAGCAGACCGACCGCCAGTATGGCCCAGGCGAGCCCGTCAAAGGCGATGTGCGGGACCGTCGGGTCCATGCTGGTTCCCCAGAGGGCGAGGCCCATCATGGGGACGATGATCGCCGGCATGATCCACATCCGTTGCGGCGTCAGGGTCCGGGGCTTGCGGTTGCGCAGGAAGATCAGCGGCAGGGCGATGGCCAGCCCGATCAGTGGTCCGAGAACCTGAGGCGACATATCCAGCATTGAACGTCCCGAAGGCACTCTGCTCGCCCCCCTCGGGCCGCAGACGTGGCCAAAGCTTAATCCGTCCCGCGCATCCGTAAAGCGGCGGCGCGGCCTCTGGTCCGGGAAACCGGAGAATGCGCGCGATGAGACGTTGCCTGACGATCGCCCTGAGCGGGCTGGTCCTGTCCTGCCAGGGCCCGGCGGCGGTGCTGGCGCGGGAGACCTATGCCCCCGCGACCGTCTGCTCGATGGCCCCGAAGATCGAGTGGTGGTGGTCGTCCAGCATCTCGATGCGGACGGTGTCGCCGGCCTTGAGGAAGGGGGTCTCGGCCTTGCCGCGCAGGATGGTCTCGACCGTGCGGACCTCGGCGATGCAGGAGTAGCCGAGGCCGCCCTCGCTGACCGGCTTTCCGGGGCCGCCGTCGGCGTCGCGGTTCGAGACCGTGCCCGAACCGATGATGGTGCCGGCGCACAGGCTGCGGGTCTTCGCCAGGTGGGCGATCAGGGTGCCGAAGTCGAAGGTCATGTCGGTCCCGGCGTCGGCCTTGCCGAAATCGGCGCCGTTCAGCTGGACGTTCAGTTCGCCCTTCAGCTTGCCGTCGACCCAGCGGTCGCCGAGCGCGCGCGGGGTGACGAAGACCGGCGACAGGGCCGAGGCGGGCTTGGACTGGACGAAGCCGAACCCCTTGGCCAGTTCGGCCGGGATCAGGTTGCGCAGGGAGACGTCATTGACCAGTCCGACCAGGCGGATGCAGGCCAGCGCCTCTTCGCGGGTCACGCCCTGGGGCACGTCGCCGGTGACGACCACCACCTCGGCCTCGAGGTCGCAGCCCCAGCTTTCGTCGGCCAGCGGGATCGGATCGCGCGGCGACAGGAAGCCGTCGGAGCCGCCCTGGTACATCAGGGGATCGGTCCAGAAGCTGTCGGGCATTTCGGCGCCGCGCGCCTGACGCACGAGGGCGACGTGGTTCACATAGGCCGAGCCGTCGGCCCACTGATAGGCGCGGGGCAGGGGCGCGGCGGCCTCGCGCTCGTGGAAGCGGCCGCGCGGCACGCCGCCGTGCTCGAGGCTCTCGGCCAGGGCGCGCAGGTCGGGCTCGAGCCGGTCCCAGTCATCCAGCGCCGCCTGCAGGGTCGGGGCGATGAGGAAGGCGTCGGTGAACCAGGCGAGGTCGCTGGAGACGATAACGAGGCGACCGTCACGGCCGTGCTTGAGGGAGGCGAGTTTCATGGCTCAGGCTTAGGCGGTTTCTCGAAAGTGCGAAACCGGGTTTTCAGTGTCCGCCGTGAGAGACCTTGCCGTGGCCGGACGATTTGTGCGCCGGGCCGGGATTCGACAATTCGGCATGGGCGTCACGGAGCTCGCCGACCCGGGCCGTTTCGTCCCGCCAATGCTGGTTGAAGGCCGCTACGGCGAGACGCAGGGCGTCGGTCTGCTCGCGGTGGCTCAGCTCGCGCTTCTCCGGCTTGTCGTCATGGGCCGGCGCGTGATGCTCGGCCGGGGGATGGGCAGCCGAATGGGCCGTCGCCCCGGCATTGACGTTGACGATGGTGACCGCGGGGGCGGCATGGACCTCATGGGAAGCGTGGGCGTCATGAGCGGGGGCGTGAGCGCCGTGGCCCCCACCATGTCCGGCGCCATGGCCGCCGCCGTGGCCATGGCCCCCACCATGGCCGTGGGCGTCCGCCTGGGCCTCACCCTTGACGGCCTTTTTGAGACTGCCGATCTGTTTGGACATGCCACCGACCAGCCCCAGGGTCTTGCCGAGTCGGCTGTCGATGACCTTCAACAGGTTTTCGGCCTTCCCCTTCAGGGCATTGTCATCGGCCCCCATGGCGGAGCGGGTCGCATCATGGATGGCTTTCCAGATCGACTGGGCGGCGTCGGCGCGGCTGTGGTTTGACCGGGCGCCGAGATACCAGCCCAGCAGCAGGGCGGCGGCCAGTCCCAGCAGGATGGCACCCCAGACGAAGGGATCGGCACCGATGAACAGCGGTCCGTCCAGGGGCGCATTGGCCGGGTCGGCGTTGGCGAAGTCTGCGCCGTAGGACATGCTGCTCCCTCCCGAAGACCCAGGACCGTTCGGGGCGCATCTTGCCCCGACGGCTCCGCTTGGCAACGACAAAGGTTAACGGCGCAACCGATTCCCGTCAGGGGTGATTTTTGGGGCGCTCAGCGGGGCGGGGTGATCAGCGCCCTGGCCTCGGCCCCGGTGCGGGCCCCGATGTCGCGGACCTCGATCTCGACGGCCACGGCCCCCTCGGGCTCATGGGCCCAGAGATAGCGGCGCTCGACCTCGACCTCGCGGCCGGACGGGGCGACGCCCACGAAGGTGTCACCCCAGGGCGTGATCTTGACCAGTTCGGGCCAGATCAGGCTGCAGGCCTGGTCCAGCTCCTCGATGGCCATGGCCGAGAGTTCGTCGTCCGTCACAGCCACCGGCGCACCTTCTTGCGATAGGCGTCATAGTCGGCGCCGAATTTGGCTGACAGATAGCGCTCCTCGCGCTGGATCACGAACTGGTCGACCACCGCCAGACAGGGCAGCAGCAGGAACAGGGCGAGCGCGCTGTCCATGGCGATGGCCAGGCCGGCGTAGGTGATGGCAAAGCCGACGTAGATCGGGTTCCGACTGAAGCGATAGGGGCCTTCGTTGATCAGGACCGTCGACGGCTTCCATGGCTCGACCGCCGTGCCGCGCCGTCGGAACAGGCCCGCCGCCATGCCGTCCAGCAACAGGCCGCCGATGATCAGGGTCAGGGCGAGACCACGCCGGACCTCCATCTCCAGCCCGAAGCCGGCCGCCAGCCAGCTGTATCCGGCCTCGACTGCCTCCGGCCGGGCCCCGAGTTCCGCCAGGCCCCAGCCGACGAAAAGGAAGCCGAGATAGATGAGCGGCGGCGGGGCGATGACGCCGGGCGTGTCGGTCTTGCTCATCAGATCGTCTGTCCCTGCGGGGCGGTGAAGTCGGAGACGGCGGCGTCGCCGGTGTTGATCACCTCCGACGGTTCGAAGATCAGCACCTCGGCCTCCTCATCGGCGGCCGTACGGTGTTCGACGCCGCGCGGCACGACGATGAACTGGCCGGGATCGAGCGTCTCGATGCGGTCGCGAAACTCGACCCGGAACCGGCCCTTCCAGACCAGGAACATCTCCTCGGCGTCGGCGTGGCTGTGCCAGGGGAAGACGCCCTGCACCTTGACCAGCCGCACGTCCTGACCGTTCAGCTGCGCCGCGACACGCGGCCGCCAGTGGTCGGAGAAGGCGGCGAACTTGTCGGCGAGGTCGATGGTCGCGCCCTCGGTCACGGACGCAGTTCCTCGTCGCCGTAGATGGCGACCCCCGCCTGCCCGTCGCTGGAGATCGAGCCCCGGTACATGCCCGAGGTGGTCATGGCGAAGCTCGGCCGGCCCTGACTGTCCATGACGATGACGCCGCCTGACCCACCCAGCGACAGGGCGTCGTCCACCTCGGCCTGGGCCGCGGCCTGGGTTGTCGATCCGCCAGCGATGCGGGCGCAGATGTCGCGGGCGACGCTGGCCCGGATGTAGAACTCCCCGTCGCCGGTCGCGGACACGGCGCAGCCGTCGCGGTTCGAGGCATAGGTCCCGGCGCCCAGCACGGGCACGTCCCCGACCCGGCCCCAACGCTTTGCGGTCATGCCGCCGGTCGAGGTGCCCGCGGCGAGCCGGCCCTGGCTGTCCAGCGCCACGGCGCCGACCGTGCCGAATTTCCGCTCGTTCAGCGGCGGCGCGGGCAGGGCGGTATTCTCGGCCATCGGCCCCGGTGCCCCGGCCGGCCGTTCCGGGATCGGCAGGTTTTGCGCCCGTAGCGCCGTCTCCAGCCCGCGCCAGCGGCGCTCGGTGAAGAAGAAGGCCGGGTCGACCTGCTCCAGCCCGACCGAGGCGGCGAAGGTATCCGCGCCCTCGCCGATCAGCATGACGTGCGGCGACTGCTCCATGACGGCCCGGGCGGCGGCGATCGGGTGGCGGGTGGTGGTCAGGCCGGCCACGGCCCCGGCGGTCAGGTCCGAACCGTTCATCACCGCGGCGTCCAGATCGTTGCGCCCGGCGGCGGTGAAGACCGCCCCGCGTCCGGCGTTGAACAGCGGGTCGTCCTCCATCAGCTCGATCGCCGCCTGCACCGCGTCCAGCGAGGACCCGCCAGCGGCCAGAACCGCCGACCCGGCCTCGAGCGCGCGGTGCAGGGCGGCGCGATAGGCGGCGTCCTGTTCGGGCGTCAGGCTGGCGCGCTCGATGACGCCGGCACCGCCGTGGATGGCGAAGGACCAGCGCGGCGCCTCCTGTGCGGCGGCGGGGGAGGCGAACAGCGCCAGGGCGACGGCGGCGAGGGTGAGGCGGGAACGGAACATGGTCGGCCTTCCGGAAATCGATGCGCCAGCGTCGGGCAAGCGGGGGCTCAACTCAAGGCCTGACCGCAGCAGGGGCAGCCCGAAACCTCGACGCCGAACAGGGCCCGGATGCGGTCGGGGACGAGGGCCTCGGCGGGGGTGCCGATCTCCATCCAGTCGGGACCGATGGCCAGCACCCGGTCGGCGCGGGCGGCGAAGGGCAGGTGGTGGGTCGAGGCGACCACGACCCGGCCTTCCGCGGCGAGGGCTTGGATCGCGGCCTCAACCGCCTGCGCATGCGCCGGGTCTAGCAAGGCGAGCGGCTCGTCGAGCAGACAGACCGGCGCGTCCTGCACGAACAGCCGCGCGATAAGGACCAGCTGCTGCTGGCCGCTGGACAACCGGTCGAACGGGTGGTCGGCGAGGTGGCCCACCTCGAGCCGGTCGAGCGCGGCGCGGGCGGTGTCGAGATCGTCCGGCGTCAGGCCCGGCGACCAGCGGCGCAGCCGGGCGCGACCCAGCGCCGTCAGATGCAGGACGGAGAAGCCGGCGGACACGGCACCCGGCGGCGGCAGATACGCTGGAGCGCCGGTGTCGACGATCGCCCCGGCCAGCGGCGGCAGCAGGCCGGCGAGGGTCTTCAGCAGGGTGGTCTTGCCCGCGCCGTTTGGGCCGATGAGGGCGAGGACCTTGCCGGCCTCGATCGTCAGGTCCAGCGGCGGCAGACGGAAGCCGCCTCCTGATCGGGACAAACGCCCGGCCACCAGACCTTCCAGCCGCAGGCCGCTCATGACCGCCTCGATGTGGCGACGAACAGGATCAGGAAAGCCGGTGCCCCGATGGCGGCGGACAGCAGGCCGACCGGGATTTCCGCCGGGCCGAAGGCGGTGGCCAGCCGGTCGATGACCAGCGCGAACAGGCCCCCCAGCGCCATGGACGCCGGGATCAGCCGCCCCGCCCGCTCGCCGACGATCAGCCGGGCGGCGTGGGGTGCCAGCAGGCCGATCCAGCCGACCACGCCCGCCACAGCCACGGCCGAGGAGGTCATCAGGGCGGCGGCGGCGAGGGCCAGCAGGCGCAGGGGGCGCGCGGGCAGACCCAGCGACCGCGCCTGCTCGTCGCCGAGCGAGAGAATGTCGAGCCGGAAACCCAGCCAGATCAGCGCGGCGGCTCCAGCGGCGACCGGGACCACGGCCCCGACCGCTTCCGGCATCGTCGCCCGGGTGAAGGATCCCAGCAGCCAGTAGGTGATCGACGGCAGCTGCGAATACGGCTCGGCGACCACCACCACCAGACCGAGCCCGGCCGAGGCGAGGGCACCGGCGACGACGCCGCAAAGGATCAGGGCAAGGCGGCCGTCGCCGCTACGGGTCAGGGCGGCGCAGGCGAGCGCGAGGGTGCCGGCGGCCAGCCCGCCCGCGAAGGCCGCACCCTGCACCAGCGCCGCGCCCGCGCCGAGCAGCAGGGCCAGGGCCGCGCCCAGACCGGCCCCCGACGACACGCCCAGCAGGTCGGGTGCCGCCAGCGGATTGCGGAACAGGATCTGGAACCCGGCTCCGGCCCCGGCCAGGGCGGCGCCGCAGGTCAGCGCGGCCAGAAGACGGGGGCCGCGCAGGGCCAGGGCCAGCTCCGCCTCCGGCGCTCCCTGTCCGGCCACGGCGGTCAGCAGGGCATCCGGGGTCACGCCCAGCGGCCCCGTCGCGAGCACCAGAAATGCGCCGGCCAGGGTCAGCAGGACCAGCAGGGCCGGAAGCAGCGAGCCCCGGAGCCGGCTCACCGGATCCACTGCGGCATGGGCACCTCGGCCGGCACCATGCCGTACAGCCGACGGGTCAGGCCGGCGATCGTCAACGGGGCACCCTCCGGGTCGGCCAGCCAGGCGCAGGCCAGCAGCCGGTTGATCGAAGGCGGCCGGTCGATCCAGCCGAACGGATGGTCGGGCAGAAGCAACAGCCGTCGACGCTGGCCGCCGCGGCGGGTCCGCCAGACCGGGTCGTGGCGGACCGACTCCGTGAAGGCCGGGCTCATCGTGACCAGGACCTCGGGGTCCCAGGCGGCGACCTGTTCCCGCGTCACCCGGCCGATGTCCCGCGACTCTCCGGCGACATTGGTCCAGCCGGCCCCTTCGAACGCCTCTGTGGCCAGGGACCCCTGAAAGCCGGTCTCCAGTCCGTCGACGCCGCGGGCGTAGTAGAAGGTCGACCCGGCGGGCGCGCGGTGCCAGCGGTCGAGCACCGCGGCGGCCTCATCGGCGAGACCAGCCACGCTCCGGCTCACGTCCAGCAGTTCGCCGGCTTCGCGTATGGCCTCGGGGATTTTTGTCAGGGCACCATCGATCAGACGCCAGTCGACGCCCAGCCGGGTCTTCATCCGGTCGCCGAGCGCGTGATCTTCGGCGTCGGTGTCGCCGTAGTCGATCACCAGCCGGGGCCGCAGCGCCGCCATGGCCTCGAGATTCGCAGGCTGTCCCCCGCCGCCCAGGGCACCCAGTTCGGGCAGGGTCGCCGCGAGATCGGGAAGCGCCGCCAAGGCACCCGTCGACGGTCTGCGCGGCCACCCCGCCAGCCGGTCGCGGGCCACGGCCCAGATCAGCAGGGCCGCCGGCTGGCCCGCCGCGATCACATCTCCGGCCGCGCGCGGCGACCTCGAGCCGCAGGCCGCGAGCGTCATCGCCGAGCCCGCTCCGATCAGCGCTGACCGCCGCGTCGTCAACATACTGGTGCGCCTGAGTTGATTCGCAGCCATCCTGCCGCCTGGCCCGTCGGCGCGCCACCTCACAGCCAATTTACCCTTAACCCTTGTCCGGTCATGCGCCCCGTGCTGCTTATGCGGCCTCGCGCGTCAGGTGGGGCGCAGCAATATGGGAGTGAGCCGTTGAGTAGAACGGACATTTGGGGGGCGCTTTCGACGCCCGGCGGGTTCAAATCCCGACGCATCCGGGGAGACCAGGCATGAACATCGTCATCATAGCCGGCCTGATCATTACGCTGCTCACGGGCATCCCCGTGCTGATGCAGATTCTGAAGAACCACCCGCGCGGACTGATCATCCTGTTCTTCGCCGAAATGTGGGAGCGCTTCTCCTACTACGGCATGCGCGGCATCCTGATCTTCTTCCTGACCCAGCATTTCCTGTTCGACGACGCCACGGCGGGGTCGACCTACGGTTCCTACACATCGCTGGTCTATCTGCTGCCGCTGGTCGGCGGCATCCTGGCGGACCGGTTCATCGGCACCCGCAAGGCCATCGCCTTCGGTGCCCTGCTGCTGGTGGCCGGCCACGGCCTGATGGCCTTCGAGGGCCGCCCGGCGACCGAGACCCTGACCTACGGCGGTCAGACCTATGAGATTTCGGCCGAGGGCCGCGGCGCCTCGCGCGACGTGAACATCGTCATCAATGGCGAGAAATACGCCTTCGGCCCGGCCGAGGGTGGTGGCATCGCCGTCGCCGGCATGCCGGCCGATTCGCCCCTGCCCGCCACCCTGGCGGAAGGGTCCTACGAAATGGCCCAGACCCGCGACATGATGGGCGTGAACGTCTTCTATCTGGCCGTGTCGCTGATCATCATGGGCGTCGGCTTCCTGAAGCCGAACATCTCGACCATCGTCGGACAGCTCTATCCGCAGGGTGACCCGCGGCGGGATTCCGGCTTCACCCTCTACTACTACGGCATCAACCTCGGGGCCTTCTGGGCCGCGGTGCTGTGCGGCTATCTGGGACAGACCGTCGGCTGGTGGGCAGGCTTCGGCCTGGCCGGCGTCGGCATGGCGCTGGGCTGGGTGGTCTTCATGCTCGGCAAGCCCCTGCTCGAGGGCAAGGGCGAACCGCCGAACCCCGAGGCGCTCAAGCGTCCGATGATCGGCCCGCTGAACCGCGAATGGTCGATCTATCTGCTCGGCACCCTGGGCGTCGGCCTGATCTGGTTCCTGGTCCAGCGCAACGCCATGGTCGGCACCGTCCTGACGGCCGCGACGATCGCGTCGCTGCTGTTCATCCTCTACGTCATCGTCAAGGTCTGCCAGACGCGGGCCCAGCGCGAGCGGATGATGCTGGCCGTCGTGCTGATCTTCGGCTCGGTGGTCTTCTTCACCCTGTTCGAACAGGCCGGCACCTCGCTGAACCTGTTCGCCGACCGGAACGTCGACCTCAGCCTGACGCCGACGGCCTTCCAGCTGTTCGGAATCACCGTGGGCACGCCGGCCCAACTCGAGGCCGCGGGCATCGCCACGCCCACCGGCTTCTGGATCGACGCGACCATCACGGCCGCCCAGACCCAGTCGTTCAACGCCGGCTTCATCCTGATCTTCGCGCCGATCATGGCCGCCATCTGGGCGTACCTGGCCAAGCGCAACATGGACCCGAACCCGGTCATGAAGTTCGGCCTCGGCCTGCTCCAGGTCGGTCTCGGCTTCATGGTGGTGGTGTGGGGCGCCGGCATGGCCAACTCGGCCTTCCAGATGCCGATCGTCCTGCTGGGCCTGCTCTACATGCTGCACACGACGGGCGAGCTGTTCCTGTCGCCCGTGGGCCTGTCGGAGATCACCAAGCTCTCCATGCCCGCGGTCGTCAGCTTCATGATGGCCGTCTGGTTCCTGGCCAGCTCCATCGCCCAGTTCGTGGGCGGCTGGATCGCCGGTCTGGCCGGCACGGAGACCGTGGGTGGTCAGGTGCTGGACCCCGGTCTGGCCTTGCGGACGTCGCTCGACGTCTTCGAGAAGCTGGGCCTCGGCGGCATCGCCATCGGCGTGTTCTTCATCCTGATCAGCTTCCTGATCAAGGGCTGGTCCCACGGGGCCAATGACGCCAGCAACCACCCCGCGGCCTGATCCGGCCAAGGGTTGAATACAGGAAGGGCGGAACCGGAAGGTTCCGCCCTTTTTGGCGCGTGAGGGTCGGCGCGCCGTCAGTTTCTGGGGGTGGGGACGCCTTCTTCAGAAGGTCTTTCTTATCTGGACGAACAGCCAGGGGCTCATCCGCGTGCGGCGCACCTCGCGGAAGGCCAGGGGGGCGGTGTCGCGGGGACCCGCGTAGATCTCGCGGTCATAGCCCTGGGCCCGGTCCGTGGCATTGCCGAGGTCGACGCGGACGGTCAGATCGCCCTGCGGCTTCCACTGCACGAAGGCGCCGACGCCCGGCTCTTCGTAGAAGGCCCGCACCTCGCGCACCCGGAAGCCGCGGCCCTTGTCGACATTGCAGCCGTGGTCGAAGCCCCAGGACCAGCGCCCGCCCGCCAGATCCTGGTTGAAGGACACGCCGCAGCCGAAGGCCTGGTTGCCCTGGAAACGCCGCTCCTCGCCCGTGACCGGATCGAGCACCGAGGTCGAGGACCAGCTGCCGCGCGTCTGGAACCGCCCGTTGGGGATGCCCAGCCGGTCGGTTGGCAGGGTCAGGCGCAGCTGGAAGAAGTCCGCCGTGCCGTCGCCGATATTGCCCACGCCGTCGAAGCCGCCCGTGAGGGGGATGACGTCGACCACATCCTCGATCTCGGCATGGCTTAGGGTGACGTCGAACACACCCTCGCCCCAGAAGCGGCGCTCGTAGATGGCCTCGATCACGGTCGACTTCTCGGGCTCCAGATCGGGGTTGCCGCCCTCGACCTGGCCGATGTCGATATCGGCCGAGGCAATGAAGTCGCCGAAGTCGAGCTGGCCTACCTCGCGCTCGGCGCGGAAGCGGAACTGGTGGCCGGTCCAGGGCGTCCAGGTCGCCTGGATGCGGGGCTTGGGATAGACGAAGGACTTGGTCAGGTCGCTGTCGCCCGACTGGCTGATCTCCGACACCTCGACGCGCAGCCCGCCCTCGACGGTCAGGGTCGGCGCGGGCCGCCAGGTCGCCTGGCCGAAGACCTCGCCGCGCAGTTCCTCGACCTTGACCGCGGACGACGGCAGCGGGATCGGCACGCCGTTTTCGGAATAGGCGGTGGCGCTGTCGAGGAAATTGTAGGCGACCTCGCCGCCGGTCTCGAACGACCAGCGGTCATTGGGGCGGAAGCGCAGGATGGCGCGGCCGATGGATTCGCCCGAGGTCGAATCGGCGGTGAAGGTCGAACTGTCGCCGCTGCTCTCCGAGACGCCGGTGTAGTCCTCGCTCGAGTAGCGCTGCAGACCGGTCAGTTCGAGGCCCGTGCGGGGCCCGAGGTCGCGGGTCCAGTTGACGCCCAGCTCGCTGTTGACGTCGTTCGATTCCTCGTCGTTGAAGCTGTCGACGCCGGCGCCCGAACGGATCAGCAGGTCCTGGGCGTTCTCGTTGCCGAACCAGCCCAGCAGACCATTGACGCGCAGCAGCCCCCCGCCCGCCCGGCGCTGGACAGCCCCGGTGGCGCGCAGGTTCCGGATGCGGTCCCACAGCACCAGATCGGCGTCCTGGATCAGGTTTCCGGCCGGATCGTACCGGCGGCGGAAACCGTCGCCGGTGCCGTCGGTGCGGTCCGAAAACCCGCTGAGCGAACCCTCGATCTGGTCGTCGCCCTCGCGCCGCGAATATCGCGCCGACAGCACCGGGCCGAGGTGGCCGTCGGGATAGACATAGGTGTTCGTCTCGATCACCCGCTCGGTCGTGACGGTGCGGATCAGGACGACGTTCGCGACCACGGACCGACCCTGCATGTCGATGCCGGACGCGCCGCCGCGGATCAGTTCGACGCGGGCGACGCCGGCGGCCGAGATGCGGCGCAGGATCTGGTCGAGGTTGTCGCTCTTGGTCGACGGGCGGCGGCCGTCGATCAGGACGTTGCCCGCCGTGCCGGCCAGTCCGCGCGTGCCGCTGTCGCCGGACTCGAAGGCGAAGCCCGGCAGCCGGGCGATCATGTCCAGCGCCGTGTCGGGCCGGGCATCGGCGAAGAAGGCGGGCTCGAAGACCAGCACGCCCTGCCTTGCGGCGTCGGCGACCGCCGTGCCGGCATCGGCCGCAGTCTGGGCGAAGGCCGGGCCGCCCGACAACGCACATGCGGCCGCGCCGGCCAGCCAGATCGCCTTGGTCATACGTCCCTCTCCCTGTCGGGCGAACGGTGCCCGGCGAGCGGTGGCGCATACAGTTACAAGCGGGACAGGTGGATTAAATCGCCGTCAGATTTCGGGCGATCCGGAGGCGCTGGCTCAGAACGTCTTGCGCACCCGGATCTGCCAGAAGGTGCGCGGGTCCGACGGGCGCAGTTCGGTGAAGGCGATGGGGCGCGCCAGCGTCCGGTCGGCGAAGACCGTCCGTTCGACCTGGAAGTCGTTCCAGACGTTCACCTGGGCGCGGATGGCGAGGGTCGGCGTCGGCTTGTATTCGATATTGGCCTCGAAATAGTCGCTGCCGCTGAAGCCCGAGACCTGGTCCGGGGCATAGTTGAACTGGCGCAGGCTCTCGATGTAGGTCACCGCCCAATTGATCTTCCAGCTGGTGATGTCCTGGGAGACGGCGAAGATCGGCTGGGACGGCCGCACACCCGAGATCGGCCGCTCCTGGCCCGACGTGGGGTCGGTGACCGCGGTGTCGTTCCAGGTGTTCCGGAACAGGAACTGCCCGCCCGAGAACCCGGTCCAGTCCAGCGGCAGGACGAAGTTGACGGCCAGTTGATCCAGCGTTCCGTCGCCGATGTTGCCGACGGCCGACAGGCCCATCGGTAGGGGCAGGCGGTCGATGACGCCGATGATCTCGTCGTGGCGGTAGCCGACCGAGAGGATGCCATCGCCCAGGAACCGGCGCTCATAGGTGAGTTCGGAGATCCAGCGCTCCTCGGGCTCGAGGTTCACATTGCCGCCGAACACCTGTTCGTCCTCGAGGTCCGCGCCGGCGGCGAAGTCGCCGAAGTCCAGCTGGCCGATGTCGCGCTCGAAGCGGAAGCGGACCTGGTTCTGCGGGCGTGGCGTCCAGGTCAGCTGCACGCGCGGCTTGGCATAGTAGAAACTCTTCTCCTGATCGGCGTCCCCTGACTGGGTAATGGTCGAGGCCTCGAGCCGCAGCCCGCCCTCGACGTTCAGGTCCGGCCGCACGCGCCAGGTCGCCTTGCCGAACAGCTCGCCCCGCGTCTCCTCGACCATGATCTGGTCGGACGGCAGGGGAATGACGACCCCGCCGTCGGTGAGCGCCTGGTCGATCTCCAGCATGTTGTAGGCGACCTCGCCCCCCGCCTCCAGGGTCAGGGCCGGCGACCGCTCCCAGCGGAGCAGCGACCGCAGGATCGTTTCCGACGCATTGCCTTCGGAGAAGAAACGCTGCTCCGGGCCCGCGATGCCATTCGTCGTCGTCAGGGAGGTGGAGGCGTTCTCGAAGTCGTTCCACTCGCGGATGAGCCGGGTTTCCGACGTCAGGCCTTCCGCCATCGGGCGGGTGAAGACGGCGCCGACCTCGCCGCTCGAGCCTTCTTCGGCGAAGCGGTTGTCGCGCAGGATCGTCGGCCCGTCCTGCAGGCTGTACTGGCTGTAGTCATTGACGCCCAGGCGGGCGGTGAGGTCGATCTTGCCGCCCATGAAGGCGTCGGCGAAATTGACCCGCGCGGACTGTCCGCCGCCGGTCTGGTCGCTGTAATAGCCCTCGTCGCGCAGGACGACGCCGTTGGCGTCGCGTCGGATGACGCGGCCGACGCCGTTGGAATCATCGATGGCCACGCCGTCGGAGAGGGTGAACCCCCAGACCCGGTCGCCGTTGCGCCGCGTGAACTGGTAGGTGCCGAAGCCACGATCGGTGCCGCCTTCGAAGAAGGCCATATTGGCCGTCAGGATCTGTTCGGTGCTGGCCTGGGTCCGCGTGATGACGTTCACGACGACGGGATAGCCCTGCATGTCGATGCCCGGCGCCCCGCCCCGGATCAGTTCGATGCGCTCGACCTGGGCGACGAGGGTCCGCGACAGAACGGAGGAGCCGGTGTCGTTCTTGGATGCCGGTCGCGAGCCGTTGATCAGGATGTTGCCCACCGCGCCTTCGAAGCCACGCGAGCCGTCGCCGTCCTGGGCCGAGAAGCCCGGAACCCGGCTGACCATGTCGAGCGCCGTGTTCGGGCGCTGGTCGGCGAAGAAGTCGGGGGTGAAAACCAGGACGCCCTGCTGGGCCGAGTCGGCCTGCGGCGCGGGTGCGGGCGGCGGGGGGGTCTGGGCCGAGGCCGCGCCGGCGCCGAACAGGATGGCCGTCGTCGCCAGCAGGATGGTCTTCGTCATTGCAGGATTCCCCTCGTCGTGTGACGAAGGTGTGGCGTCCTGTCGCGCCGCTCTCCAGTTACAAGACGGACAGGTGGATTAAATCGCAGTCATCATTACGGAGTTGTCACGCTTGTGTCCTGAAACGGACGTGGCGTTACTCGGCTCTATTGAAACGAAGCAGGTATAGACGTGAGAAAATTCGCCGCCGCAGTCTCGGCCCTGGTTCTGTTGGTCGGTGCAGGGCTTCCGGAGTCGTCCGCAGCACAGACGCCTGAGCCGGAGGCGGTGGCCCAGCTGGATGACATCGTGATCCAGGCCCGCCGGTCGGGCGCGCCCATGTGGACCGTGACCCGGGGCGACAGCACCCTGATCCTCGTCGGTGCCATCACCGGCATTCCGCGCGACCTGGCCTGGCGTCCCGACGATCTTGAAGCCGCTGCGGCGCGGTCGAGCCAGATCCTGTCGCCGCAGGTGGGACAGGCGTCCGTCACCGATCTGCTGCGCGTCATCTGGCGCGCCCGGACCATCGGCATGATGCCACAGGGGCAGACCACGGCCGACTATCTGACGCCCGACTATCAGGCGCGGCTGGAAGCGATCATGGCGGGTGACCGGAATCAGGACTGGCGGACGAAAAGCCTGCTGTTTGTCGGTTTCGACCTGATGCAGGACAAGGCCGGCTACCGGTACGGCCGGTCTGGCGACGACGCGATGGATGTGATCCGCCGGGCGGCGCGCCGCGCCCGCGTCCCGGTCCGTCCGGTCGGAACCGTGCGCGGCGACGAGCTGATCGACAGCCTCATCACCGCCCCCCAGACGGCCCACGTTCCCTGTGTCGAGGCAGCCATCGCAGCAGCCGAGAAGGGCCCCGATGCCGCGCGCGAGCGGGCGGAGGACTGGCGCGCCCTGCGCGTCGCCGACGTCGTTGCCTCGCCGATCGACCGGGCCCTGAACCAGTGCTGGCCGTGGGGCGACCCCGAGATCGCGCCGCAGCTGAGGCAGCAATGGGCGGCCGCCATCGAAACCGCGATGATCTCGCCCGGTGTGACCATGGGCGTTGCCCCGATCCGCCTGCTGGCCGAAGAAGGCGGCGTGCTGGACGGACTGGTGGCGCGCGGGTTCGACGTGGTGGGGCCGGAGTGGAAGCCGGCTCCCTAGACCGCCGTACCCCCCACCGTCAGCCCCGCGATCTTCAACGACGGCTGGCCGATGCCGACCGGCACGCCCTGACCGCCCTTGCCGCAGACGCCGACGCCCGGATCGAAGGCGAAGTCGTCGCCGATCATCTGGACGTGTTGCAGGGCCGTGGCACCGTCGCCGATCAGGGTCGCGCCGCGCACCGGTGCGGTGATCTTCCCGTCCTCGATCAGATAGGCCTCGGTGCACTGGAAGACGAATTTGCCGTTGGTGATGTCGACCTGTCCGCCGCCGAAATTGGCGGCGTAGAGGCCGCGCTTCGTCGAGGCGATCATGTCGGCCTGCGAGTCCTTGCCGCCCTCCATAAAGGTGTTGGTCATGCGCGGCATCGGCATGTGGGCGAAGGACTGGCGGCGGCCGTTGCCGGTGGCGGCGGCACCGAGCTGACGCGCCGACAGCCGGTCGTGCATCAGCCCGACCATGATGCCGTCCTCGATCAGGACCGTGCGCGAGGTCGGGGTGCCTTCGTCATCGACCGACAGGGAGCCGCGACGGCCCGCGATGGAGCCGTCGTCGACGACGGTAACGCCCGGCGCGGCGACCCGCTTGCCCATCATGCCGGTGAAGACCGACGATCCCTTGCGGTGGAAATCACCCTCGAAGCCGTGGCCGATGGCCTCGTGCAGCAGAACGCCCGGCCAGCCGGCGCCGAGCACCACGTCCATCTCACCGGCGGGGCAGTCGACGGCTTCCAGATTGACCAGGGCCTGACGCAGGGCCTCGTCGACCTGCCACTGCCAGCGATCCGGCGCGATCCAGGTCTCGAACCCGGCCCGGCCGCCGGCACCGGATGAGGCGCTCTCGCGCCGGCCGTCCTTTTCGACCGTGACCGAGACGTTCAGCCGGACCAGCGGGCGGATGTCGGTGACGCGCCGGCCGTCGCCACGCAGGATTTCGATATGGCGGCGCTCGCCGACCATGCTGGCGGAGACCTGGACCACGCGCGGATCACGGGCCCGCGCCCAGGCGTCGATCTCGGCCAGCAGGGCGATCTTGTCGGAGAAGGCGGGGGAGGCGAGGGGATCGACCGGCGAATACAGTTGCTGGTTGGTGGCGCGGGGCGCCTCGGCGATGACGCCGGCATGACCGGAGCGGGCAAGGCCGGCGCTGTCGGCAGCGCGGCGGATGGCGGGGCCGCTGATCTCATTGGCGTGGGCATAGCCGGCGGTCTCGCCCGCCACGACCCGCAGGCCGAAGCCTTCCGAGGCGTCATAGGCGGCGGACTTCAGCCGACCGTCGTCGAAGACGAGTGATTCGAGCTCGGACCGTTCGAGGAACAGTTCGCCGTCGTCGGCGCCGGTCAGGGCCTCCTGGAGGATGGACAGGGCCTCGTCGGAGCCGACATCGGCGGAATCGAGAATCGCGGGGAGGGATACGGGGACGGTCATGGTGCCTAAGTAGGGGCTGACCGTCCCCGCGTCACCGGGTCAGCGCTCTTCGATGTCGCCGGAGCCGGAGAGTTTGCGGCTGACCTCGGCCGCCCGTCGCGTCAGATCGACGTCGCCGGAGCCCGAGATGTCCACGCTGGCCTTGCCGGTCGGGCCGACCCGGACGTCACCGGAGCCCGAAACCTGCACATCGGCGTCGACGGTGGTCAGGGCCGCCAGATCGACGTCGCCCGAGCCGGAGACATCGATCTGCACCGTGCGGGCCGTTCCGCCGGCCGTGACGTCGCCGGATCCCGACAGGATCAGGTTCAGCCGGGGCTGATTGTAGTCGCGGATCGTCAGGTCCGAGGAGCTGACCACATCGAAGCTGGTGACGGACGGGGCCGTGACCGTGATCTTCAGGCGGTCGCCGGCGCTCCAGACCTGGAAGCCGTCACCGCTCCAGCGGATGTAGCCGTGCTCGCTGCGGTCGTCGTCATCGAGGGTCAGACGGTCGCCGGCGATGCGGATGCGGTCGGCGAGGTCCTTCGGCCCCGTGACCATCACGCCGGGGTTGGCTCCCTGGACATAGACCACGTCGCCGGGGACCTCGATCTGCAGACGGTCGCCGCCTTCCCAGGTCAGGGTACGGGTGACATCAGGCTCGCCCGGCCCGCGCTGCATGCGGAAATTGTCGCCGCCCACGTCGTTCTCGTCGAGGGACCAGGTCCAGTCGTTGTGCCTGAGGTCGGCACCGCCCAGGGCGGCGGCTCCGGCGAGGGAGCCGGCGGACAGGACGAGGCCTGCACCCGCGATGATGAAGAGGGTCTTGATCATCCTTGTCTCTCCTACGCCTGATACTGCGGTTGGGGGTCGAGGGCCGGCTTGAGCAGCCGGTAGTGAAGCCGGGCGAACCAGACGACGCCGTTGACCAGCCAGATGGTGAAGATCGCCGTCACGGCGGCCAGGGCGGTTGCGCCGGCCATGAGACCGAGGCCACCCAGGATCGCGGCGGCGGCTCCGCCCGGGAAGCCGGCGAAGGGTCCGGCGACCATGATCGCGCCGCCACCGATGAAGATGCCGATGGCCGCCATGAACATGCCGAACAGGGTCATGGCCACGCTCATCAGGATGGGCAGCAGGATCAGGATGTCGATCGCCCCGAGACCCAGCACCGCGAAGATGGCACCGGCCGCGGCCGAAGGGTTCTTCTCCTGATGCCAGCGCTGGGCGCCGGCTTCGGCCCGCAGCTCGCGGGCGAGTCGGTCAGGATCGCCGAGCGCCGCGGCCACCTCGGCCTCGGTACGGCCGGCGGCGAGGCCGTCCTCGAAATGGATCTCGTAGTCGGAGGCGATGTCGGCGGCGGCCGCGGTCGGCATGCCGACCAGTCCTCGCCTCAACCGGCCCATGAATTCGGCGCGGGTCATTGTTCAGCTCCCCTTTCGGCTGTGACATCGTCAGTGGTCGGGATCGGGGCAGCGGGTTGCGCCGCG
>Ga0187843_10000288_pt1 | contig 38247 bp, 50 predicted proteins | sample SpaLakP09_SKY_43_FD_134516 | JGI IMG/M metagenome (GOLD analysis project Ga0187843, IMG submission 134516) | Oligotrophic lake water microbial communities from Sparkling Lake, Wisconsin, USA - SP09_SKY_43 | ecosystem: Environmental > Aquatic > Freshwater > Lake | place: USA: Sparkling Lake... | reverse complement strand
TATTCAAATGTACCTAATTTTGAAGTAGCAACAAACATAGTTGCAGAGATGGTTAGAGTACACCGACGTGAAGCAAAGCGTCAACTCAAGTCTAAGACTTAAGTTTTGCTATTCTTGCGGTTGTTTTTTTCTTCTTGAATACCCTTGCGACCATCACGACACACCTTTGTAATCTCCTGCAAGGCTTTTCTCGCACGGGTTCCTGCAGAGGCATTGCCGCTGCTAAACTTGTTGTATTCAGTTGAGAAGGTTTGGACAAATCCATTTAATAGTTCTGTAATATTGCTCATGTAGATAGATATTGGTATTATTATTAAATGCAACTATATAAATAATATTATGAGTACAGAACGAAAAAAAGTTACTGCTGATCATGTGCTCGATCTGTATGCTGCAGCCAAAAAGAACACTGGCAAAAAGAAAGCTGAATTGATGAAGCAGATAATATATCTCTCCCAGCATTTAAACGAATTTATTAAGTTAAAGTAAATCTTGGTAGGTGATTGTTTGCCGTCCATCTTTAATAATTTTTAATAGTGCTGCAAGAACATGTATTTTTTTTGCATTGAATCTGTATGCACCACAAACAGAACAAAGGTTTGCTGACTTTGCGAATATGGAATTACAAGAGTCACACACCTTGTAGCGTTCAGGGTGATCATTTACCTCTTTGATAGTTTTCTTCAAGGGTGTCCCTACAGTAATATTTATGGATAAATCTTTGCATTTGATTAAACTATTACGTAATGCAGAATTTAAATTTTAGACTAAATAATTTTATGAAGAATAATATAGCATTAAGAGCAGCTCTTTATTTTTTTATTGCTGCAATACCTGCCATTATGACAGATCTTGGCCAATACAAATCATTTGCCGAAATATCAGGAATCACACTGACACTAATGTCTTGTAACTTTATTTTGCAAGGGTTCATTGCACTCAGAGCGTTTCTGGATCAATCAGTTAGCCGTGCAACAGAATCACGCAAAGACAACAAGAGCATTGAATTATTGAAGGGGTAGATAAATAATCTTATGAAACAATTACTCCCCTTGGCTCTTATTCCGTTCTTCATTGTTGGTTGTGCAACCACTGGTACCAACAGCAAGATTGATGCTGCACAGACTGTTCAGAATGCATTGCCCTACATTGCTCCAGCAGTCACACTCACATGTACAGTTGTGCTTGATCAAGCGCTTTCACCCGGTGATCGTGTTGAAAAGGCAAAGATGATCAATCATGTTGCTGCCATTGTTGAAGGTCTTACTGCTGGTTCTGCACCCACACCTGCACAGCTACAGAAAGCTTTGACAGATTATTTGCCTGTGGAAAAGACACATTGGGTAAATTATGTCACCTCAATAAAAGATCTCTATGCTGCACAGTTTGTCAAGCTTGATGGCAACACCAAACTTGCTGTTGACATTCTTAATGCAATTGCCAAGGGCTGTAAGGACGCAACCTCTAATTACGTTGAATAATGGGCAGCATTTTCACCGCAGTTATCGGAGCCATTAGCGGAATATTTCAGGCTATTAATAATGTGTTTGGAGCAAAGAACACCAAGGAAATGAAAGAGCGTCAGTTGAATCAAAAGGATGTAGATTTTGAATCAACTGTTGAAGGTGCAATAAAGGATAAAGATGTTAAAAAAATTCGCGATATTCTCTCTGAGTAGTTTGTTGCTGTGCAGCTGCACAACTGTCACACCAGATAAGATTGAGGATGAAGTTGCCTCATATGATGCCTCAACACCCAAACAGTATGACATACAGAATTCTGGTTTCATTGGCTTCATGGATGATGGTCGTGGCATACTCACAACATTTGGAGCATTACGGTATAATACTCTTGTCAAAGCATACAGGATAAAATTCAAGTCATACAAGGGTGTGGAGATCAATGAGAATGACGGCATAAGTGAATTCACTGACAAGTCCAACAACAAATTGTTTATCATCGACCAGCAGCATTTAGTATATTACGCTATTCTTAATTCCTGGAGAAAAGAGAGCAAAGAATCAGATAGCTTAATTGACAAGGCTAAGGATATAATCAAATAATATTATGAGAATGGTTGTTCTATTGCTACCACTGCTGGTACTGTGCAGTTGTGCTCCATCAAGTAACAATGAAGATTTACCTCAGACAAAATACCCTGAAACACCCACTATGCAGTCTGCAGAAGATGCAGCTACTGGCAAGCTCTGGTAGACATTGATTTTTATTATCTTACACTATAATGGTGTATGGCAAAGCTTAATGTATCTTGGCGCACAATATCCACGTTGTGCCGCAACATCTGTAATGATATAAGGAACAAATTGCCTGACTATGCAGAGTATAGCTTTGTTGCTTTGAGCAGGGGTGGGCTAGTGCCAGGAACCATAATATGTAACCATCTGGATGTTGATAAGCTTCATGTGTTGGGAATGAAGTCATATGTGGGTGAACGAAAAGGTGAAGTGGATGTGTATCAAGTACCATCATTTGTAGATATGCAGAAGATTATAATTATTGATGATGTGTCAGATTCTGGCGATAGCTTCAATCACACCTTGGAAATGCTTGGCAATCTCAAAACAGTTGTCACAGCAGCACTGTATGTGAAACAAGACACTGCACATATACCGCTATTTTTTGGAATAACAAATATTGAAAAAACACAATGGATAAGCTTCCCTTGGGAGAATATATAATGTTGTGAATAAGATTTTTAAATGTGCACTTGAATTTGTTTTTGATGCAGAAGGTGGATACACAAATGATGCCAATGACCCAGGTGGTGAAACAAATTTTGGCATTGACAAGAGAAGCCATCAAAAAGAAGACATTAAGAACTTAACAAAAGAAAGAGCGACAGAAATCTATTACAACGATTATTGGTTGAAGTCCTGTGCTGAACATCTGCCAAAATTAGTGGCAATTGCATATTTTGATTCAGCAGTTAATACTGGTATCAAGCAAGCTAACAAATTTCTGCAGCGCGCTGTGAGTGTGAATGATGATGGTGTTGTTGGACCTGTTACTCTCAATGCCATAACTCACGCAGAGCCAAAATCTACAGCAAATAGATTAGTTGATTACAGGCAGTCTTTCTATGAAGGGCTCGCTGATTCGAGGCCCAAGCTCAGGGGGTTCTTGCGTGGTTGGACCAACAGAAACACAAATCTCAAAGCTTTTTTGGCAAAAAATGTTGCTTGATTGAGTTGTAATTTCATTTATAATGAATAAATATAAATGAAAGATATTAATATATTCTGACTTTATAGGCTGTAGTCTGTTGCAGTTAACTAGCCTTTTTCTATGAATACAAACAAAAAAATACACAAATTAACTATGGCCATACTGTTGTGCTCTGTCATGAGCATAAGCATCACTACATATGTAGAGAAGAGAGGTCCATGTACTGTGTCAGAGCTTAAGAAAGAGCTTAAGCAGATGAATCTCAAAACTGAAGCAAATGCTGCCAGTAAGCTTGTGGTGAGACAAGATGGAATAAAATTCGGTGAAATGTTTATTCCAAAAAATAATAAAAGTGAGTACAAAGTCATCACTGCCAGGCTAACAGTATATTGGGCACGTGGCACAGGGTCTGATTCAGACAGTAGCAAGCTAAGAAGTTCTACTGGTTATACGCTCAAGCAGGGTGATTCTATTGCTGTAGACCCTCGGGTCATACCTTACAATAAAGAAGTTATCATACCCAATGTTGGGCTGGTTCGTGCTGTTGACACAGGAACTGCAGTTAGAAACAAAGTTGCTTCAGATGGCAAGCTTCCAGTAATCGACATCTTTTTTATGAACAAAAAAGATGCAGAATTGTTTGCAAATACCAATCCAAAGATCGTTAAAGTTGCTGTACTGAATTAAATAATTATGTGCAGAAGTTCTACAAGACTGTAGTTAAGATCATTGAAGCGGTTGGAGCAACTCCTCCCCCGCCGCCACCTGCACTCATACAGCATGCAGATGATACAAAATTAACATTTGATGACATTCTCAATTTAATTAAGAAACATGAAGGTGTCAAGCCACATATATATCGTGATTCCCTAGGCATACCTACAGTTGGCATTGGCTTCAATATGCTTCGGCCAGATGCACGCGCCATATTTCATAAGCTCAATTTGGACTATGACAGCGTTCTCAATGGAAGTGTTGATCTCACTGAACAGCAAATGCACAGTTTATTCCAAGTATGTCTGCAGATAGCATACACTGATGTTAAACACTATGTCACGTCCTTTGATAAGTTACCGCGTAATATAAAGTTAGGTCTTATTGATCTCTCGTTTAATCTCGGTTATGGTAGACTGAGCAAATTTGTTAAAACAAGAGAACATATTCTCAAGGGAAATTACAAACAAGCTGCAGCTGAATTAGGGAACAGCAAATGGGCCAAACAAGTCGGCAACAGAAGCAAAGATATTATCTCACTCTTTGTAGCTGCTTAATAATATATTTTAAATATTTACGGACAATATTATGCTCTATTTCAGGCAAGTTGACGTCAACTCTGCGTTCTGCATTAGGAAATGTATCTTCAGGTTTGGGAGAAGTGGTAAGAGTATCAATAGGCAACATCTTGCCAAGACCAGGTATTGTGGATAACTCAATATATTCGTTAACTGCCCTATCGAAGTTCATTCTTGAGCTCACTTACTTCTGCTTGCAATGTCTTGATACTCTCAATCAAAAGAGGAATAATTTTTATGTAGTTAACAGCCTTGACGCCATCTGGCCGTGTAATTACTGCATGTGGTATTACTGCTTCAATCTCATTTGCAAGTACACCTATATCCTCACCTTGCAGGTGATTGTATTTGTCTTCATCAGAGTTCCACTCAAAGTTATATCCTGATATTTGTGATATCTTGTTCAAAGGTGACTCTATCTTCTTTATATTCTTTTTTAAAGTGACATCAGAAGTGCTATAGGCCACAATGTCATTGCCAGTGCTCTGTATCACACCGGTGCACGAAATATAGCCGCCAGCAATAATATTACCAGTGTTGTTCATATCACCAGTGTTGCTGAACCCTCCAGTATTAATGATACCGGCTCTGCTTGTTAGTGATTGACAGGCAATTGTTCCACCGTTAGCAAGGGAACCTGTATTAATCATGTTGCCACTGTTTTCAATATCAACTGACCGCATGGTTGTTATATTGCCGATTGAAACGTTTGCTGTTGGTGCTGTTATTGTACCTGCATTGTTTAAATTACCGCTATTGATAATATTTCCAGAGTTTAAAATATTACCTCCGTTGGTTAGATTTCCTAGACATGACACACTGTTGCTTTCAAATGTGCGCGTCTGTACATGAGCTGTCTCTACCTTGATAGTGCTCGTTAAGGTATTTGTGTGTATGTTCTGCGCATTGTCTATGGACGTAGCTTGTAAATCCCCTACATGTATTGCATTGATATCTGCAGTTTCAGCATTCAGTGTGCTTGTTCTTATGCTGTTGTCATTAACAATGATATTGCTCTCAATTGTGCCGCAACGCACACCGCCATTGATATTGATTGATCCAGTTGACTGGTAGTCACCTCCAATGAAAATGTTTCCTGAGTTTACACCAAAATCACCATTGAGTACAACAAAATCACCGTTATCAATTCTTGTGGGTTTAAGAAGATGTATCTCATGTTGATAGATGTCAAAATGTGAGGCGCTCAAGCCCAACAGTGTGAGTTGCGAGCCAGCCAGATTTGTAATTGCCACACCATTCACTGGTCGAAGCCCTGTTGCAAATACCTCCTTGATTAGAGTCTCATAGTTGATCCCTGACAGCGGCTTGTTAAATGTTCTGCCTAAAATTTGGCCTGGTCCGAGCTCAATATCTGTTGGATTTTCCACTCGACCGCTTGGATTGCCCTTGACTGTATTTGCTGGAACTTTATTTAACATTGCATTGATAACACCATCATTTGTGATACTAATGCCTGAGGAGATATATGGCTTTGCCAGCCCACCACCTGGTTCACACATTGCAGAGTTAACTTCAAACACTCCCACTCCACCCAGTCTGATCTGCAGCTCACCTTCTGGATTGTATTCAAGCTGCATGGGATTGATATCAATTACAAATTCATATTTTGCAAAATCTGATTTGACGGGCTCACTGAATGAAAAACTTGAAAGTGTGTAGAGAGATTTGGACGATGTTTCATAAATGATGTCTCCAACCTCGATGCCACTTAATGCAAATAAATTTGCAGCTTCATTGGTTATGCTGTTATTATCAAAAAGAAAAGGTATTGTACCAAGATTGCGCATTCCTGTTGATATACCACCGCTTGTTTTACCATCTCCAATGTAGAGTCTCTTGGTATCAACTGTGAAAGCTGGCTCACCAAGATCAAAAGTTATCCCTGTTGTGTTTGTATATTTACGTTGCCCATCAGTTCCACGCCGCACCAGGATCTTTGTGATATTATCTGTAGCCATATGAATTATTTATATTTAATGTAATTTTTGCATAAATAAATGTAAATATTTGATATGCCAACAATATACTCAGCTGTGCTAACCGGTAAAAATACCATTAAAATTTTTGATGTACAGAAGGGGATATCTACCTATTCGCTGTTTCTTGGCAATGTGGAAGTGCTTAATGGTCCTGTAGTTACAAATAATAAGATGACTTTAGTCATTAAAACTCATCAAGGACGAACATCTGGCAGAGTCTACACCTTGCCAAAAGGAATACTATCCTATTCGTTTGAGGTAAAGTGACATGGCAGCCAAGAAACCAACATCTGCACTCAAGAAAGTACAAGACGAGATATCCCATGTTTACAAGACAATCTATCAAGGCAATGGCAAACCATCCATAATAAACCAAATATCGCACTTAGAGAGCAATCTCAAGAACGTACATAGTTGTCTGGAAAAGCAAATTGAACAGCTTGAAGATGATTTGAAATGCAGGTCAGCTGATCTTACAAATTTTTACAACGAAAAATTAGAATCTTCAGAAAAAAATATCAATACACGAATCGAAGGTTTACATAATGAAGTGTCCTTGAAGTTAACACATATAACAGAAGTAGTTCAAGACAAGTTCACTGTATTAGCTCAACAAATACAAGAGGAATTTCAAAAGAAAAAAATTGATCAAACTGGCGCTTGGACCATTAGAAATACAATTATTGCCTCAACGATAGCTGCTGTAGCTTCACTCGCTACAGTTGCACTGCAAAAGATAATGTTGTTCCAAAAAATAATAGAGTAAAAGAATGTATTGATTATTAGATTCTTACATTATAATAATGTTTATGAATCAGATAGATATAAGCTTGGCGGAAAAAGACATATGTGCAAATGATTTGTCATGCACCCTGCAGGTTGATTATCCTATCTGCTTGCTTGGGGTTGAGCTCAAGAATAATTATGACCTGCAAAGAATTTCAAGCAAACAGTTCGCTACTGTTAAACACAACATTTATAATATCAATAATCATGCAACAAGATATTTCTATGGAATGCGTCTTGAGCCAAATAAGAAAATAACACCAGTAATTGAAAAATTGATGCAGGTGGATGCTTTGCCGGGCAACACCTTGACACTTCCTTTTTATAAAAATTTGCTCAAAGCATATAATCTCAACTGTTCTGACTGTTATGCTTATTTTGACAAAGGGGTGTACCCTGTGAATAGTGAACTCATAAAGGATATTTGTAGTGAGGATATTAACTTAAATCAAATATATCATGATATAATGTTTAGTGGGATTGCACCAATTTATCAGACTGTTAGCTACTTGGTTATTTATATTTTAACTGACACAAAAGTAAATTTTATTAAGAAATAAAGCTATATTTTTTTATTTTTTTTCCCTACAATTCTTATTAAATAATTTTTCACCCAACCCACAATGAGCGGAAAAATTAATGTTATTAAGAGAGACGGTAAAGGAGAGGCATTTGATGTCGAAAAAATTAACCGTGTTTTAAGCTGGGCCACACAAGGCATATCAGGTGTAAGCTTATCTGAAATTGAAATAAATGCAAAGCTTAATATAAAAGAGGATATCACCACAAGAGAAATACATCAGGTAATAATTGAATCATCAGCCAATCTTATTTCAATTGAAAAGCCGAATTATCAATATGTCGCCGGTCGATTGTTAAATTACCAATTAAGAAAAGATGTGTGGGGTGGTAAGCATGCCCCTCGCCTGAGTGATGTTATCTATTCTGGGATTCGTAAGAAAATTTACGATGCAATAATCGTAGAGAAATACACAGAAGATGAACTTAACAAGATAGGTGAATATATAGACCATGATCGCGACTTGAATTTTACTTATGCAGGAATCAAACAACTCTGTGACAAATATCTCATTAAAAATCGAGTAACAGATAAGATATATGAAACACCACAATTTGCTTATATTCTTATTGCTGCTTATGCCTTCATGAATTATTCAGCAGATATAAGACTTGAATATGTACGAAGATTCTACAATGCAATATCTAGGCATAAAATAAATCTCCCAACACCTGTCATGGCAGGAGTACGCACAACATCAAAAAGTTATGCAAGCTGTTGTCTGGTGGGTGTTGATGATACTAAGGAATCCATCACTGCATCAGGTACTGCTATTTCTCTTGCAACAGCTAGCCGGTGTGGCATTGGCATTGATGTCTCCAAGATCAGAGCCATTGGCGCGCCTGTTAATAATGGTGAGGTGATACACACTGGTCTTATACCCTTCCTCAAAATATATGAAGCGAGTGTCAAAGCTTGGCAGCAAAACGGACTAAGAGGTGGGAGCGCAACATGCAATCTGCAGTGGTGGCACTATGAAATCGAGGATGTTGTTGTATTGAAGAATAATGCAGGTACAGATGACAACCGAGTGCGCAAGCTTGATTACACTGTCGGGATGTCCAAAATATTTTATGACCGTGTCATCAAAAACGAAGATGTAACACTCTTTAGCCCGCATGAAGTTCCTCATCTTTACGATGCATGGGGTACTTCAAAATTTGATAAAGTATATGCATCATGTGAAGAAGATAAGAAGATAAAATTAAAGAAGAAGATTTCAGCAAGAAAACTCTTTTCTTTGATAGTCAAGGAGCGGGTTGAAACAGGTCGCATATACATTCTCAATGTTGATAGTGCCAACGAACATGGAGCTTGGTCAGATAAGATAACCATGAGCAATCTTTGCACAGAAGTCATTCACCCGACAATCCCATTACAGGATTTTCACGATGATGAAGCAGAGATAGGCATGTGTATTCTTTCTGCTATTAATATGCTTGAAATAAGAGATTGGAAAGATTTAGAAAAAACATGTGATCTTGCTGTTAGATTCTTAGAAGAAATTATTGATATACAACAATACTTTAATAAAGCTGCTGAGAACTTTGCAAAAAAACGACGCAGTCTAGGCATTGGCATTACAAACCTCGCTGCATTTCTTGCAAAAAATGAAGTGAACTACACTTCAAAAGCAGCCCTATCATTACTGGATGAATGGATGGAACATTTTCAATATTATCTAATTGCTTCCAGTGTGCAAATATCTATTGAAAAAGGTAAATGTGAAAAATTTAATGGCACAAAATATGCTGAAAATATTCTGCCAATTGATACATATAAAAAGAGTGTTGATGGTATTGTGAAGCGTAAGCTATCTCTTGATTGGGAGAACTTGAGAGAGAGAGTAAAGGAACATGGATTACGTCATTCCACACTCTCATGCTGCATGCCATGTGAATCAAGCTCTGTAATACAAAGCTCCACTAATGGTGTTGAGCCTGTGCGGTCCTTGATGACATACAAAACATCCAAAGCCGGTAAACTACCAGTATTAGTTCCTGGAATAGGTAAATATGCCTATCAACTCGCATTTGATATGCAGGATAATACTGGCATTATAAATGTAAATGCTGTTATACAGAAATATTTGGACATGGCCATTTCCACAAACATATATTATAACTATAAACACTACCCAAATAACATATTACCAGATGCAAAGGTGATGAAAGAAATAATGTATGCGTATAGTATGGGATTGATAAGTATTTACTACAATAACACAGACGATGGTGATAAAGAGCAATCACTGACAAAAGAGACTGATTGTTCAAGTGGAGCCTGCAAGCTTTGATGTTATAATGTATATCAAGTAAATGAAAACAGTTTTAAATGCAAAGAGTGTAGACTATACAAAGCAGCCTTTGTTTTTAGGTGAAGATTTGAATTTACAAAGGTATGATAGATTTAAATATCCAATATTTTTTGAATTGTTTAAGAAACAAGAAGAATTTTTTTGGTGGCCACATGAAATAGCTCTTGGTAAAGACAGAGGTGATTACAGAGAGCTTTCAAAAGAAGAGCGCTTTGTGTTTGATACAAATTTACGATTTCAAACACTTGGTGATAGCATGCTCTCCAGATCATTGCACTCCTTAAAAGAGTATGTCACAAATCCCGAATTAGAAATATGCATGAATACATGGGCTAGATTTGAAGGTATTCATAGCTACTCTTATTCTTACCTGCTTAACAATGTACATCCGGATGCAAGTGCATTTTTTGATAGCATAATGGAAGATAAAGAAATTGTTACGCGTGCAGAACTAATCAAATCAAATTACGATAAAATTCTCGGCGACGATGATAAGAAAGATATAAAACAAAAGATATTTGATTGTGTGTTAGCTACAAATGTAATGGAAGGGTTAGTATTTTATGTTTCGTTTGCTTGTTCGTTTTACTTTGGTTACCGCGGTAAGATGGAGGGCAATGCAAAAATAATTAAGTTTATTCAGCGTGATGAATCGCAACACTTTGCGATATCACAGAATATATTAAAAATATTACGTGATGAGGATAAGGAAGGGTTTACTAGCATTGTAAAAAAGAGTGAGGATAAAATATATGCTTGTTACGAGCAAGCTGCAAAGAATGAAATTGAATGGGCACAGTATCTTTTCAGTAAGGGATCTTTACTTGGTCTAAATCCTACTGTACTCGGTGATTACTCCAAATGGTTATGTGACAACAGACTTCGCTCCCTGGGATACAAGAAAATTTTTAATCAAAAAGAAAACCCCATTTCAGGGTGGTTAGACAGTTATTTGGATAGTAGTAAAGTACAAGTTGCACCGCAAGAGACAGAAATTTCTGCCTATAAAATTGGTGCAAGAGACACAAACATCTCAGAAGATTCTTTTGACAATATTAAACTATGATTTTTTCTCATACGCTGGATTCACTTAGTGAGGATGAAATTTCTATTTTATATTTTATAGTTGCTTCTACTATGCCTTGGCTTGACACAAAGCGTGACTTCCTGAAGTACCTGCGAAAAGATATTGTGTTCAGAATTATTGAGGTTTTAAAGAAACAAGCGCTTGATGAATATAAAAGTATTTTTGATACCCTTAGAGAAAAGCTTGCAGCAGAATAGCTTTAAAAAATAGCTCGCAAATAATAAATATTTTTTGAAGGAGCAGTTGTACTTAGCTTACACTAGGGGTGGGTTGGTGGGAATCTTTTTGAAGATTACTAGTGTAAAGTATTTCCCTGTGCAGATAAGATTAAATAATTGTGTGCAGGAGAGTAATGATCCGCTTTTAAAGTTTTCTGATTTGTATAAAAAATTCTCAGAAACAAGAGCAAACATTCTGGAGAACAAATGGTACATGAGTGAGAAGGAAGGCCATGATGTTGGCTTTGATCGTGCTCTTGTAAATTACTTTATGTATCACCATCGAGCAAATAAAAAATAATTATTTCTTTGCATTGACAGGCGGATTGCTATTAAGCGCAGCAGAGTTATGGGCACCCTCGACAATGCCTCTTACTTGAGCATTTGAATCAACTTGTGTTGATGCAATGCCCTTGAACAAGTGGCTGTGCGGATATACAGTTATACTATCTTCATCTCTCCCTGTACCGTATACAATTATAGGCATTTTTGCAGCTAACGCACCACCAGTGCCTGTATCTGCACCCTTTACAGAGCCCCTGTTTGGCCCTGAGGCGAGTTTATTACCACCACCAAGACCAGATCCAAACACAGGCACATCAGGACCGCCACGCGTACCTGAAGCAGAGGCATATACTGGTATATATCTGGTGTTAGGACCTGGGTAACAACCTTGACCGCAAGGTATCATCGGGGAGGATGGTGATAGAACTTGACCAATATCAATAAAGCCAATTATAGTATTTGTTACCACTCTGCCACACACTTGTGCAGCATCAGTGAAGCCCATGTATGGTGGGCCAGTAAAGCTTGGAACATTCTCTACATAATGTGTGCCATTAATAGGCATTGCGTAGTTTGACATTGGTACGCCAAACCCAATGATCTTACCATTTGTATTTGCTGGTGATGTCGATGCTGCAGCAAATATCTTGGCTTGTTCTGTTGCTTGTATTTCAGTTGGTATTGTGATATGATGTCCAGTTATTTCACCTTCAACATGCAACCCACCAGCAATAGTAACATTGTTTGTTACACCAAGAGAACCATCAATAACTACTTGCTTTCTATCACGCTGTCTTATGCTTACAACATCTCCCACTAATGACAGTCGTTTTCCGCCATCAATATTTACCTCATTCTCACTGGCAATATTAACTTGTGCGCCAGCAATATTTGTTAATGAACCAGATATATTAACGACACCATATGATTTGAGATTCAACCCTCCTGCTCCAACTAGAACATTATACCGATTGCAAACGTTCAAAGTGTAATTGCCACCTGGCAGGTCATCAACATGAACTAGCTCTACCAATGGCGTTGGAGTACGGTTGAAGATAGGCCCATACTTACCTACCAGCACTTCAGAAATATACATCTTACCTTTACTATCAACACGGATAGATCCAAAATCATTCATAGTTAGGCCTATTGTTTCAATTTTATGTTTTGTTATTTCAACAATCTCACTACCACCCATGCCCATTTTTCTCTCTATATCAAGCAAATCAGACTGTTTGCTCTTGTACATATTACTTAGATTCTTCTTTCGTTGCTCTGTATTCCACTTACCATCTTGTGAGCTTGGACTTTTTCCTGATCCACCACATGCAGGACAGGTTATGCCCATGACCTTACCTCTGCCACCTGAATATGAAGATCCATCAACTGATCGATTTAATGATTTGCTTGCTGCACTAAATTCAGGTTGACCAAGTTGCCCCGCATACTTCACACTTGGTCCATCAAACCCAGTAGCATAAATTTGATCACCTGCAGAATCTGCGACAGTTGACTTCACTTCATTCTTGAAGCCATCCTTGAATGAATTGTTCATTGAAAAATAATTGTTCTTAGATGTGCTGCATACTGGACATTCAGCGAAATCTCCAGAGCGAGATTGCAGGGATGATGTAAGTCTCAAGAGATCACTGTCAAGTTTTTCGGCGCGCTTTATGTCAAACAACTGCTTAACATCAGCTATCTCCTGCATAATCATCTTCCATCGTTTATGTAGACCAGCCTTGAGGTTGCCAATTTTTCTGTAGGAATCACCCTGCACAACAGTATCAAAATCTCTCTTAACAAATGTATTCTTATCCCCTTGCACAGTTAGAAATTGATCATTCAAGACAAGTTTTTGATCATTAGATGATGCTAATGATATTGTGGCGTGGTTGTTAAATTCTAAGAACGATCCAGAGTAATGTGTGAGCTTGAGCGCTTCACGTTTATCAGAATTAATAAACGCCAGTGTGCCGCCTTTTTGATTTATAACATATTTGTTTCTATAAGAGTCAACATCACAGCAATTAAATTTGTCAGTGCTTTTTTTGTTTTCATATGTTCCAGGATAATCCAATCCCTCGTCGACTCTATCAACATTATTATCAAAGGCAGTAAATGCACTTCCGGCTTGAAAAATACTGCTCCAGTCTTGTGCACCATGAGCTACAGCAAAAACAACAGGTGTAAGCGGGTCACCTGCATGAAAGAATACCCAAACATGCGCTCCAACATTAATAACAGGAAATGCACCTCGGGCACTATTACTATAGCATTCAGGGGTATAATTGAAGCTGAGTTTATTGACATTATTAACATTGTTTTCTACTGGATCACTAAACGCATCCTTCAACCTGTAGTAATCAATATCAAAAATATTACCGGGCTTTTCACCAATATTATCTATGTTTTGACTATATTTTGTAAGTTTGTTTTGAACTGCAGATTGATTGCTGTACAGAGTTGAATGTATGTTGCTGCTGTCACTAATGGTACCTGAATCATATTGCTGATTAAATCTCCCACTGGAGCTTTCACCTACTAATGGAGCTGCAATGTCAGCCCAAGGTAGAATTTTTTTAAGCTCATCAGTTATTGTTGAAAGACTGCTGTCTATGTTTTTACCAATAAATTTAAATGATTTATCGGAAGCGGAAAGACTTGAAACCCAATTATTATAAGCTGTGGGTGTAATATGTGGAATAAAGACTTTAATTCTACCGCGCTTAAGCGGATCATTATTCTGAACAACAATACCTAAATAATTTCCGTAGTATTTCTGCGCGCTCATCTTGAATATATAATATTTACACGTATAATATAGTTATGCTAATGAAAGTATCTCATGAATCGCCTGTATCCTTATTAGAATATTCAAAGACCTATAATGATTTTGACTACTGCCTTGTGCACCTTTTGCATCAAAATACAGGCTCACCAGAACAATTAGCCTATTATAATTTTTATAAATTTGGTAGGTCTCTGCATGATCGTGAAGTGCTGCTGGACAACTCCATATTTGAGCTTGGCAAAGCTTTTGATCCAGCAGAATTTTATAAATCTGTGCTAGATATTGAGCCGAACATGTACATTGTACCTGATGTGCTAGAGGACAAGCATGGCACTGTGCAGAGCTTCAGGGAGTTTAGTGACAAGAGAAACAGTATAGGAAACGCATTTCAAACAAAAGCTATTGGAGCCATTCAGGGCAAGAATTGGCATGAGCTCAAGGAGTGTTACAAGTTCATGTCCGATAATGCAGACATGATTGCCATTAGCTTTGATTTTAGTTACTATCAAATCACAGGTGAGGGTAATAACCCCCTCGAGAGATGGTGTTCAGGTCGACAACACTTCATTGCAGATTTAATAAGTACGGGCATATGGAATTGGAACAAGCCTCATCATTTGCTAGGATGTTCTCTGGCCAGAGAGTTTAGACATTATGTGGATGGAAATATTAGCAATATTGTTAGTTGCGATACCAGCAATCCCATTGTTGCTGCTATGCATGGATTGAAGTATGATGCAGATTATGGGTTGTCAAATAAACCTGCAGCAAAATTAGCTGATCTCATTACACATGAGCTAACAGATGATCAGCTTGAACTTGTGAAGTATAACACTGCAATGTTTAAGAGGATTATTAGACGATGAGACCGTGGGTTGCATTCTTCAGTCAAACTGGAACTGAGATACATGATCTCAGCAATGCGCTAGGTGTGTATCCCTCAGCAATAGTAACAAATAATATCTTTCCAATGAGAATTAACTCTAACCTAAGGGACATAACAAAATTTAGAGAAAGCAAATTAAATGAAGAGATATGGCATGAGATGCCTCCCAATCGACTGTCAGTTTTTGATTATAATTATGTTTTGGAGAAATTTAAAAATCCTGTAGTAACACTGCATGGCTTCTTAAAGATAGTACCAAAAGAAGTTTGTGAGCGGTATGAGATGTATAATTTGCATCCAGGATTAATTAACAAGTATCCTGCGCTGAAGGGATTCAATCCGCAGGAAAGAGCATTTACAGAGGGGTACAAGCTCGCAGGATGTGTCATTCATAAGGTCACGCCAGGTGTAGATGAAGGAGAGATATTAATGAGTCAAGGCATAGGTATTGATGGCATGACACTTAATGATGTATATGGTGCATTGAGAGTCACTGCACTTGAGCTCTGGAAAAGTTTTTTTACAGCATACAAGATCTTGGAAGAGTAAAATTATGAATACAGAGGATGTTATAAAATATGTGGAAGAGAATTTTCCTGAAACAGTCAAGGAATTTAAAAAGATACAGCAGGAACATTATGTGATGTTTTGCAAGAAACAATTTGATTACGGTCCAGGCAATATTTCTCTTGGATCTGATTTAAATAAAAAAGAAGATAGAATTGCATCCATCTCTGCAATAGTAGTCAGACTCAATGATAAAATACAACGTCTTATAAATCTGGTGCTCAAGAAGCAGACATTTCAGACTGCAAATGAACCAGTTATGGATGCGTTCAAGGACTCTGCAGTGTATTGCATTATTGCAGAGATAGTTTATAATAATAAATGGGCGAAATAATATTTAGTTTTTTAAATTTTATGAAGCAAGGAAAAAATATGAAAAAGGACTTGGAAAGCGCTTTGAACGAAAATAAAATACTTCGTGAAGAAATCAGGATGCTTAAAAAACTTCTGTATGACATTGAATTAGACTATACGAGACTGATCAAGAAATGATATTCAGCTTCACAGGCCCTCAATCCTCCGGTAAAACTACGCTGCTCAAGGAGTGCAAACGGTTTTATGGTTCCAAGTTATGGTATGTAGATGAAGTCACAAGGTTAATTAGCCGTGAGTATGGAGTTGATATAAATGAGTCAGGAGCAAACGATGTGACTCAAACTCTAATATTGAATAAAGAATTTGAGAATTTACTATTTGACTACAAGTTGAGTAAGTTTGAAGGTGCACTTCATGATAGGTGCATTATGGATGGTATGATATATACAAGTTATTTCGCCTATAATAGGTTAAAAGATTTTCCTGTGTCCAACAGTCTGGGTCTCATGTACTATGTGAATTATATTCACAAGTATGATCATATTTTTTATCCAAGTCCTCATGATGTGCCTCTGGAGGATGATGGTGAGAGAAGCATTAACAAGGAATTTAGAGATGCAATTATTGATTCGTATGAAAATTGTTGGCTTAAGGATGAGAGGTTAAAGGGAAAGTTAACTATTTTAAAAGGAACAGTGGAAGAGCGCATGGAAGCAATTAAAATAAAACTCAATGAATACGGAATTAGATAACAGTAACATATCAAAGCATCTTGGTAAGATAACTGGGTACATATCGACCTATGATCCCTCACTATTGGTACGTGAACCAAGACAGAACAACAGAAAGCATTTGAACATATCTGATGAGAGTCCTCCTTTTGTGGGGTATGATGTGTGGAATGCATATGAAGTGTCATGCTTAACAAATGAAGGTATGCCTATTTCTGCCATTGCCAAGTGTGTATATCCTGCAACAAACAAATACATTGTGGAGTCCAAATCCATAAAGCTGTACATGAATTCTTTTAACATGGAGAAGTACAGCGGCAATATAGTTAATGTGTTGCAACAGCTGGAGCAGACAATTGCCAAGGATCTATCTGCTCTATTAGAAGCTGATGTGCAGGTCTATGTTCGTCTTACAAAAGCAGTTGATGATGCAATGCATTATCCGTCTTTGTTTCCAAGTGCATCATATCCCACATTGGAAAATAATATTGATGTAACGTCCATTAAGTCCAGAGGCTACAAAGAGGATCCAGCATTACTTGGATGGCTACAGAGTGACACAAGCAGAGTGCAGCGCTTTCATTCAGCCCTATTAAAGAGTAATTGCAGGGTCACATCTCAACCGGACTGGGGGGATGTGTACATTCATTACAAAGGACCTTGTGAGTTGAATCAGACCTCTTTGCTGCAATACATAGTTTCGTTCCGAGATGAATGTCATTTTCATGAAGAGATTTGTGAAACAATTTACAAGCGGTTGCATGATCTGGTCAAGCCAGAGGAACTGATGGTGGCATGTCTGTATGTAAGACGTGGTGGCATTGACATTAATCCCATTAGAGCCAGTAGCCATGAGCTATTAAAACAGAATCATGCCATGTGGGATAAGTTTAAGTACTTTACTAAAACAGTAAGACAGTAATTAACCGTTAAGGTTCCATCTTCTGAGATCATCTGGACCTACAGAATCAAAGCCATTGAATGATGTTGTCTGTGCTCCACCACCTGAGCTGGCTGTAAACACGCTTGATGCTTTGCCAGAAGCAACAGCAAAGAGTGTGTTATGATAGGCAGTATCAATTTTGAAGCTTGTACCGTTAGCTGTGCAGGAAACTAGAACATTGTTCAGTGTGGTTTTTTTATTGAATAACAACGCATCTGCATTGGTCCCAAAAGCATCTACTCTTACATTATCTGATGTGAGTGAAAAATTTAATGAACCTGGTACAGTTGTGCTTGGGTTTGAAACCTCTGAATCGAATATGTATGATGGCATTTAAATATTTATTCTGCTCGTTAGCTAATTTTCATTAATACCAAAAAAATTTCATTAATACAAAAAAAAAGGCCCCGCAAGAGGCCTTTTTTTAAATTTCCTAGGACTGACTAGGTGAAAGTATTTTCTTTGTTGACTCTTCCGACTACTCTTTAGAAGTAGACTGATTGAGTGCCAGGCGTAAACGCCACACCGAGACCCTTAAGGATGATGACGTGGTAATACAAGTTGGCGCCAAATATATTGTCGACAACCCCGTAACGGGTCATAAGACCCACGCGAGGAGCGAAATCATTCGGTCCAATTGTTCTCTGCACCATTACAGGAATGTAAGGGCAGTAGATAATACCAGTGTCATAAAACTCAGGTCCCTTGTATCCCAAGAGAGCGTATTCAAGTCTCGCGGTACGACGAGAATTCCCAGGGAAGTTTGAGGCACCACCGGTGCTCAACTCGAACTGGGCTTCTGTACGTGTGTCACGATAAACATTGAATCTGCCACCAAGTGATCCAACTTTTGCTACGCCAACAGGTTGAGTGTTGACGTTACCCTGTACGGGTACCCACTGAAACTCAGGTAACATTTCGAGGATTGCGCACACACGAGGTGTTGCAACAACGAAGTTAGCCGAGCCACGGCGGTTACGAACGGCGATACGATTAGCTTCAATGATCAGTCTCTGATAGAAGTCGCGATTTCTCTCGACTAGCCAGCGACCGTCTGCAGAAGCAGGCGACCAGATGGAATAACCGCGGCCGTAGCCACCGTTAAGAGCCGTCTGAATCATTCTGATGATCATTTCACGGTCGATTTCGGCCTGTAGCTCATACGACATAGCGTTTGTGAGCTCAGTATCGATATCGATACCATTCATGTTCTTAAGATCCTGCTCGAGTTCAACAGACCATTTAGCAGCGAGTCTACGAGTACCAGCCTCAACGGCTGTCTTTTCGAAACTTACTACAATCTGTGGAATTCCTGAAGTTAATTCGTAGTCCTTGAGTACTTTAGCGACACCGCTATCAGACGCAAGAATTTCAAAGTCACTATTTCCAGCTAAAGAGCCAGAAGATGTGCCAGTGTATCTTGTGTCGAGATAGTGATACCCAAGTTCAGCCGCATCCGACTGATCTTGAGGCTGTAGTGCACCACCAGAGTAAGACCCATCGGTCTTGCCATTGGATGTGCCCAAAGCGTCATTCTCGTACTTGTAACGTAGCGCAAAAGCCAAACCTACGGGGCCGCTCATGGGCTGAACACCAACGATTTCGTTAGTGATCAACTCAGGGAACGTTCTGCGAATCATCGGAATGAGAATCTTAGGTAGACGTTGATCACCAGCAGCATAGCTATCGGAATTTCCGAAGCTGCCACCAGTACCACCAACATCCACACTACCAAAAACGCCACCCGTGCCGCCAGCAGTGTTGCTAGCTTCGAAGCACCACTTCTCTTGGTTTTCCAAGAGAATAGCAGTGTTCAAACGCGTGTGATCATCTTCAATCGCCTTGACGTTGTTGGAAGAGTAATCCAATACTGGACTCCACTTTTCAAGCAACACTCTGGCGCGACTTTCATCGATGTAAGCCTGTGTAGGACGAACTTTATTTGCCATAATTATTTTTTTCTCCAAAATAATACATTGTCGACCGTTTATAAACTATTCAGGCGTTATAGCCTCAACAAAATTAAAAATTAGTACTTACCAAGCTCTGACATGTAGTTTCCAAATGCTGGATCCATGTCAGGCTGCTTGACAGACTCTTCAATTACAGGACGATCAACTTCTTTTGTTTCTGTCTCAGTAATTGCTTCTGTTTTTAAATTGTCAAGCCTCTCCTCTTCTGTTCTATCGAAAAGCTTCACAGTATAGTCAAAATTCTCTTTGATAAATTGTTCAGATTTACCACCGAGCATTTTCTTGATATATACTTGTGTTTCTTTGTCGAGAGAAGACATTTTCTTCTCCAGAGCGAGCTCTGCTTTAACCTGGTTAAGGTCCTCAGTCAATTTCTTGACAGCAGAATTAGAGGCTTCAAGCTGCTTTGCAGCTTCATCGAGTCTGTCTTTCCCATCAACAATAGCATCACGAATGTTGCTTTGTGTGAGAGCGTTATCAACAGCCAGCATTTGTCGTACATCTTCCAGCACGCGTATTGCTTTTTTGTTTTTAACAGCTTCCTTTATTTCATCAACAGGAATTTTTTCTTCAACGTATAGCTCGAGATACTTGCTTACCTCGCCAACCATTTCATCTTTAAATTTTACAGCTTCAGTTGTTAATACTTCTTCATATTTTGCAACAACAGTCTCAAGCTTATTAGCACGATCTGCATCAATAGCTGCAACAACTTGGTTGAGCTTAGCTGTATGATCAGCATCAATAGCTTCAACAAGGGTCTCAAGCTTTTTAGCATAGTCATCATCTTGTTCAAGGAGAGCCTTTTCAACATGCAATTTTACTTTTTCATCAACTGATGCGTTAAATGATGCTTCAATTTCCTTGAGAACATCCTCTGTGAGAATGTCCTTTGTTGCTGCTTTTAGTGTGTCTGTTATGTTGCTCATATTAAAAAATCTTTTCGTTGCGGACGCTTTCGATCTTTGATTTAATCTTAGAATCGACTATATCCTTTAAATATTTATTTGCCTCGGCGTAATTTTTTTGTGTTAAACTCTTAATAAATGATTTAATATTGGTGTTCTCTTTGACCTTCTTCATGGCAGCAAAATCTGCGCCAGTGATCTTGTCATGTGGGGGTGCCATGGCAGCTATCTTTTTCTGTGCCGGTGAAAGACTGGCCTTAGCTTCTTCGTCTTCTTGAAGCTTACCCAACAGGTCGCCCTTGGCCCTTCTCTTTTCACGGTTCTGCACAAGATTCATAAGCACATCCAATTCATGCTTTGTGCATTGCACTGCACCTTGAATATCATTATCTGATCCAGAAATTACAATTTTATGACAAGCGTCTTCTTCATTCTCATCTTTGTCTGTTATGGCACCCACTGGAGCTCCAATGGCTGCACCAGGAAGAGCTCCTGCTAGTGCTCCAGCGCCAGCACCAGCTAATGCGCCAGGTAATCCACCAACAACTGGCAGAAGTGCGCCACCTATGGCTCCCAATGTTGCACCACCAATTGCCCCACCGGCAGCGCCTTTTCCAATTCCTTTGAAAGTACCACCAATGACACCTTCACCATAAATTTTCATCATTTCTTCTGCATGTGATCTTGGAACTACAAGTTTCTTTCCATTAACAACAACTTCAACACTCTCTTCTTCATCTTTTCCAACAGCAGCATTAACTCCACCACCTGCGGCAGCACCTACAGCGGCGCCTGGAACAGCGCCAACTATGGCACCTGGAATTCCACCTTTAAGTGCACCTATAGCAGCACCGCCGAGAGCACCACCTACAGCACCTTTGACAGCGCCAACTGCACCTCTCTTGAGAATACCTTCTTGAATGCTATTTTTCGAAAGGGGTGACTGTTGTTTCATATGAAATATTTATGTTTTCAACATATTAAAAAAGCTAACTATTTGCTCTTTCAAGAAGTCTTCTATGTTTTTTCTCGGTAAACTCTTAAGTGCATTGCTGAATGTTTCATACACTTCTTCATGAGTGCCATCTTGATTGATCACATATTGCTTGCTCTCCAGTATGCCATTGACAAACGCCTTGGGGCACGATGGATCAGCCACACAATCAATGGCAACAAGTCTCATGTCTGTCACCCTGTTAATGCCACCTGTTTCTTCAGAAAGTTTGCCAAGTGCTCTGCTGGACATGCCAACTTTGACACCATCATTGATAAGAGAACGCACAATCTGTCCCATGGGTGTGGAAAGAACCTGTGATCTTCCAACAACAAGGTTGCCTTCAAATTTGAGGTTTGTTGTGATATGACAAGCACGCTCAAGGTTCACTTCAGCTGATGTGGGATGATTGAGCTCTCCCATGGCGCGCTTTGTGTTGATCATTTCTGATACATATCTGTTCACTTCTCGCTCCATGTCAGACTTCTCATAGATGCGCTGATTGCGGTTAATGGAATCACACATCATGTATGGGCCTTGAATAAAAAGCTTAGGAGCTTCCTTGGAATTCTTTTCTTCCAAGATATATTCAAACTGCTCCTCAGGAGCTGGCGCTTCAACCAATAGTCTTAGTGCAGATGTTGCCATATTAATATTTATTGATTTGAATAACGTTTATTTATTAATACCAAGCTCTTTTTCAGTGAGTATAAGGAATTTATAGTTTCGCTTGGAGCACCATTCTTTTGCGGCATTCCATTTGGCTTGGTTTTGTGCATATCGCTTTGTTTCATAAACTAATGTGGAATAACGTTTATTCCCTTTTACAGGCAAAGCAACTTGACTGCTTGGCTTTATTTCAATGACATATTTGACAACACCTGTGTGTTCCCGTATAGCCACTACACCATCTGTATAATATCTGTGCACTTTGCCATCAATAGGATTTGTATATGGTATGATAACTGATTCACTGGCCCATTCTAAAACATTGATACTTTCATCACACCATCGAAAAAATTTTAACTCCCAACCAGATCTATACACTGGATGTCCTTTGCCTTTGTACTTGTCGGTATTTTTGGGTTTAAACACCCCTTGTCTGAATTTACTGTTGTGTTGTAAAGGGTTCATTATCCGAGATAAAATCTTGGAGGTTCAGCATCACCTAATCCAGGTGCACCTTCATACAGCTTAGTCTCGAGTTTTTCTTTTTCTTGCAGACCTTGATTCAACAGATCCGTGCCATTGACTTGTCCACCTCCGAATAATTGTGTGCCAGAATATTTGCCGCGCACCTGACCAACAGTTATCTTGCTGAGGGCCAGTGCATATTGATACACCCATTGTTCCTTTATAATGTCTCTCAAAGCTCTCTCAACATAACATGATATGACGCCATAGAATCTTGTGTTAGGTGTTGGAGCTGGATACATTGTCATGTATTGTGTACGATCATCAAATAATATTGATCGTCGAGTTGCGAGCAATTTTTCGCGAACTTCTAGCCAATTTTTAAGCACATACCAACTAACCAAATCAAATCCATAATTGCCCATTGAATAACTAAAATATGTTTGTTGAGCCAAGGTTTGTTCAATTGTAAACAGTGTGTTGATACCAGTGGTGCTGCCTTCCTCAAATTCTATGACATCAATAACTTTTCTATAGTCCATGGCATCATAATCAAAGCTATTGTTTACTTGTGCTTGGGATGTGCCACTTGGGGTAAAATGCTGTGCGAGTTGTCCATTGAAATTAATAACGCTCAAATATGCTGATGTTGTAAGAATTTGGTTCTGAAATATGCCTGTGACATATGTTGATGAGAGTGCATTTGATGATGTAAAATATTGCAAGGGTATTGATGATGTTGCGGCATATACAGTGCTGCTTGGTTGATTCACGCGATTGAAATGTGGTGATATGCTAAAGATGGCGTCCAGCTTCACACCCTTGTCTTTTTCATAAAGAAGAGAATCAAATACAAGATATTCTTCTGTATAACCTGCATACTTTGAGAACATTTCACATGCAATTGAAATATTTTCAAACAGTTGATCTTGATGTATTTCTACATTGACCATGGGTGCCCCAAGAGATCTGGATATGCGCTCCCCTAAGCGTGTAAATGTACTGATTTTATTATTTAAATTAGTACTTTGAAAAGCAGAGATTGGTGTTATAGCATTGCAATCCATGCTATTATTTATACTTGGCCAGCAGCGGCCCCGCCGGGAGCTTCACCACCTGCAGGAGCGGCACCACCAGGAGCAGGCTCACCAGCTGCTGGTGCACCAGTGGCATCACCAGGAGCAGGCCCAAATTCAGGTGGTGTACGTTCTGCACCTCCACCGAAAGCTGATGCACCACCAAACCCACCACCAGCTGCACCAGCTTCAGCGCCTTGACCAGCCACTGGAGCTGCACCGGCTTCACGCCAATTTGGACCTGCATTAGTAATCTGGTCAAGCTCCCAGAGTAATTCCCTGTCTTTTCTTAAAAATTCTCTATTAGCCATGATATCTGAATCTGACCAACCGAGGTATTTCTTTTGAGCATATGTTTTGGATACAAGATCAGATGTTGTGATTGTATTGAAGTTCTCTGCTTTGATCTGAAATTTTTGATTTTCTCTTAATTCATAAAAATTTGTGGGCACATTAAACTCAAGCTCAAAATCTGATTCATGGAGCTCTTGCTCTTTCCAAATCTCTTTAAGCTTTAAGTGTGTAACAAATCCGTTCTTCAATCCAGAGGCAAATTTTTGTTGCAGTCTGATAATAAATCTTGCGAATTTTAATTCTTCACGCAGAATGTCAGTACCATCGCGAAACACCTCTTCAGGATTCAATCTGCTTGCAGGTACCTTGAGTGACTTGTAAAGTTTCTTGACAAAATACATCAAGTCTGTCAATTCGCCTAAATTTGCTCCACCTGGTAATGCTTCAACTGATGTACCAGCAGATCCTGCGCGTTTGGCAAACCAGAAACTGTCAAGCATGGATTGTGGATTAAACTTTTGCACAGTGCCACCTTGATCAGAATCATATGTTCGTCTGGACCAATAATTGGTCATGAGCTTTCTCAAGTATGCTTCAGCCTTGGGCGGACTCATGTTACCGACATCCACATTGAATACCAAGCGCTCTGGTGCGCGGACTAACCGGTAAATTACAATTGCATCTTCTATGAGTGATAGTTGTCGATATGCTCTTCTTGAATTCTCAATGAAAGGTAGACGCAGTGTTTTATTTTCATTCCAAATTCCGGATTGAATGTATGTAATTTGATTCAGATCCATAGGAACAAATTCAATCTTAAGGACTTTTCCAGGTGTTTTTGGATCGTAAATATTTTTCTTCAAGAGGTATCCGCGGACAACTTGATTCTGGACATTCTGAAAGATGGGGTCAATAAGATCAGATGGAACAGAAACAACTCCCAATATGCCGGCTTTGGGATGGCTTTTGTGCACAATGTGTTCAAAGTACAGTTCTGCGTCAACTAATAATGTTCTAAGATACTCCCAACCTTTTTTCTCAAGCTCGAAAAAATCTATATATTTTTGAAATTCTTTCTTTACTTTTGTTTTCTGCTCATCAGATAATTTTGTTTCTCTAAATTCAATTTTTATAATTTCACCATTGTCATCCTTGTTAATAAATTCATCACAAATTTCATCCAATGCATCAGCTACTTCAGAGAAAGCAGCCATGACCCGATAGTCTTGCAGACGCTTTCCTTTATCAGGCTGCAAATTGGCATACATGAACTCATGGTAATCTTTCTTTTGCGTTACATTTGCATACAAATCATCAGCAGTAGATATTGATGTTGATACACCTTGGCGGCTTAAAGCTTCCTCACGCTTTGTACCTTTGTTGTAAAAGGTTTCATATTTTGGGTTGAGCTCTTTGATCTTATCTTCAACTTCAAGTGACTGATAAGGCAGCTTCGAGGACAAGAAGTTCATTAGATTCTTACCAAACCCGCTGTTTTGATTAGGATCTACAGGATCTGCCATATATGTTATTTATGAGTGCTTTTAAATAAATAAAGAGGTTAACCTGATAAAATTGAAACCAAGTAATTTTTGTCTGAAAGCTTTGTGTAACCAGCCTGGTTTCCAAATACAATATCGTAAACACCCGGTGTATAACCTGCAGTTAGAGATAGTTTTACAGTATTTTTATTAATAACTGTATAATGTGGCCACGGATGTCCGCTCACAGTAGGAAACCTTGTTGAACCGCGATGCGGTGGTGTGAAGAGTTTGTAGCTGCAAAGATATGGAAAAATACTTGTATTTGCTGAACTAAGTAAAACAAAGTCTAAACGATTAAACTGATACCCCTGCAGTATCAGATTAGCAGTCACTGTTGGCGTGATTGTCACATATTGCATTATATGACTCCTGTCTCTAGATCTATGTTTGTAATCTCTGGATATCCTGAAAGTCCGACAGTGTCTGTTTCGTAACCTGTGGTATCTATTAAAGACGCTGGCATTGCTGATACCCCAGTGAAATTGGTGTCAATGTAAAAAATGTTGTTAATGGCACGGCTAGTACTCTCAGCTGGAAACAACCAACCTTTGATTGTGAATCCTGTGTCTCCTGTTACACGGTATTTGTCAGAAGAATTAATATCTGTCGGATAGTTTAAAGTAATATTTTCATTCCATAATACTTCACTACGTATTTCTATTTTTTTTGTTGAGCCAGATATTAATAAACTCTCTGGAAGCTTCCATGATAATATGATATATGGATTGCTGTAGGGTACAAAATTTGATATTATTTGATCCATGTCACTTTGAAATTTTGTAATTACTGAAACTGCCACATCAATATTAACAGGCACTGGTGCACGAAAGAAATTTGTTTTGGGTGAAGAGTATTTGTCTTGTGCTACTCCTGGATAGTAAAACCCTCCAACCTTATTGAACACTCTTGCTTCATCACGCCGCACACTTGTAATGTTGACTGCAACAACTGGAACAGTTAAGTTTTGTGCTTTGTTTACTAAATCATAGATAACACGCTGCTTCGGTGCATACACATATCTTACTTGAATTTTTTGTTGCTCCTCTCTTTGAGCATTATATCTTTTGATGATGATATCATCAAACGCAGAGACAAATTGCGTTATTAGATCTTTAATTTCAAAGTGAAATGTTTCAGCCTTCACTATGTTATTTATTAGCAGACACGGTCAATAAAATACTTAGGAAGCTTATCTTTGGTGCGTTTGAGTGTATTAACGATGTTACCATCAAGAATATAGGTGCTCGAGAAATCATCCTTACCTCTTGTTGCTCGGCCGCATGCTTGCACTAACGTATTTAACATCTTATTCTCATACCAGATTTTATCATTCTCAAATACCTGTTTTATTCGCTTGTTAAATAATGGTGAGAACGGTAGCTTTACAATGATTTGAAATCTTGCTAGATCATCTTTAAGATCAATACCATATGCAAGGGAAGGTGAAACAAGAATTGTGGGGCTGTCTGTTTCATAATGCCGTCTCAGGATCTCATCATTCTTAGCAAACTCATCACGAAAAAGAAAGCGTTTATCATCCTCAAGCTTTTTCTTTAAGATGTTTGTTATTTCATGTGAATGTGTGTGTATTATGCCTTTCTCTGTTTCATGATGTGCTACAATTGTCTTGATTTGATCAGCTATGGCAGGTAATAAATTTGTTAAATTTTTGTAGTTTAATCTGTTGTTGGATGAAACATATATGGGCGATCTTTTAGGATCAAAATCACTCTCAACTTCAATGTATGTATAGTCTGTTATGCCCAATGTTTTGGCGAAATGTGCATGATCAATAATAGTTGCAGACATAAGCAACACATGATCTGCATAATCAAATATATGATCTGTCAAGCCATCTACGCGCAATGGCGTGAAGGTGACTTGTTTAGAATTATTTTCAATAACATAATCACAGCTGGTCCATAGTTCAGTAATCTTAACCAAGGCATTAAAGACGTTCTTAAGGTAGAGATATTTTGCGCGGTCTGCTGGCGCTATACGTCCCTTTCTTTTTATAGTTTTTCTAAATTTTTCTTTTAAATCTTCTACATTTGCATTCACTGTGCAACCTAGCTCAGCTACCCAAGTGTAAGCTCGTTGCTTATTGTCCGTGATCAATACATTACACTCAATACCGGCGCGCTGCAGTCTCTCATAATTAATTTCTGCTGAAAAATGTTTTACAAGCTCGTCCTCAAGCTCTGATGCCTCATCGCATATAATAAAGTTCTTTCTTTTTAGATGCTTGGGAAGAGCCAGAAACATCTTATAGTTAAGAGCTGAAAACTCTGATAAAAGAGCTTTATTTCTTGCATTATAATATGCGCATTTTGATGTCTGCCAGCATGTGTCTTTTAATCCGTCAAGGAAAACACATGGAGCAGTTTCAACGTCATAGCTATTGTCTACATTGCAGATGTAATTGGTCTTACCCTTCAAGATGTCAGTTTCTGGAAATAAGCCCAAATATTGATCTTGTAGTGTTTTGGTTATGGTCAAGACAAATGTACCATGTGGCGGCTCTTGCAAGAGTTCTTCTTCTGAAACAAAGTCCCCTTCATAGCTTTGCTTGTATCCTGAATAGTCATTAATTGATTGTGTAAATTTTTCAGAAGGCTTGCTGCCTGCACCAGCAATTGTCCGGCTTAAAAAACTCTTGCCAGTGCCTGTTGGTGCACAACAGATTACAAATTTTTTTCCAGAGTTAAAAGCTTGTTCAGCTCGCTTAATTAACTTTATCTGACTGGGGCTTGGATCATACCCTTTTGGAAAATATGATAAATATTTTGTCAGCACACTATAATTATAATGGAATTCTCTGTATGTACAACTTCTTATTATAGAATTTTGAGGCTTTCTGCGTCTTTATTTTTGTGAGATGTGTGTCAATATTCTTATTGTACATACAGAATGTCTTCACAGTGTAGTCAAGAACAATCCTATTATCGATGTTAGCTATATCAAAAGGATATGGTAATTCATATATGAATTTTTTTGTCGGATTGGTTAAACTCACCAATGTGAATATGCAAAAGAAATCCTTTACACAAAACAAAAGAAGTCTGCCTTCTTTCAATGTCTTTGTTTCAGAGGATATGCGAATGTTTGCCAATAAGCATTTACTCAAAAGCGATTCAATGTGTTCTCTTGATGTCATGTATCTTGAAATTTCATTTTTTGTACTGCAGACATGCCTGCAAGTTTTTTATTAAAAAATTCCCAAAAAGGTTTACCAGCTGGAACTACATTCAACAGATTGCATGCTACCATATTAATACAGCGATAATCTTGCATGAATATATCCCATGTTATAATTAAATTTTTTCCTGTGGGACTGTATTTTGGTGAATAAATTGCGCGGCGGTAATTTAAAGCTAATCTTCCTTCTGGGCTATTAAGCAATGCAAGATTGTTTGTACACAGCATTCTGCGTGTAGGAAGATGACCAGGCTTTGGTCTTCTGCGTACAAATTTTATCTCAACTACGTTGCTTAGTAGAAGATTTTTTAGCGTAGCTTGCGACACTTTCATTGTCTTTTCTAAGAGAGCAAATACCAAAAATTCTTTGCTCATTTAAGAAGATTCCTTTTTTAAGGTTTCCGTACCCATCAATTTCAATATTAGATATTGGAATGCCTAAATTATTTGGAAAGCAAACATGATCGCCAGTTTTTACGAGCTTGGCATTGGGCCCACAGAGCACAACTTCACCTATGCGCCAGGCTCGTGTATCTGCATTAACTGGTACAAGAATGCCATTACGCACAATTGACGACCCGTCTTCCGTTTCATCTGTATACTTTACTAGTAGAATATCATCTAGTAATGATTTGAGATTATAGCCAAAAAAAACTGAATTAAATGAATTTTTTGGTAGTTCTGAAAGATCAATTACGCTTTTTGTTGTTGGTAGTACATCAATATTCACGCTCACTTGAACACTTAGTAACAACTATCAATTATTCAACAGCTTAAAATATTCTCTTATCTCTCTTGTTGAAATTTCATGTGCATTAGCAAGTAGCTTTATATTTGTATTCTCTTCGTCATCAGTTGGTTCCGTTTTTTTTCGCTTAAAATATGTAATTCTCTTTGATGGGACCTTGGGTAATATGGCGGTGTAAAGGGATATTAAATCACGTTTGTTATCAAACGTTTGAAGATATTTACCTAATTGATTGCATATGAGACATAATTGTGAAGAATACATGCTGCACCATCTGTTAAAGATATATGGTACAAACCCTGCTTCATCATCAGCTGTTAATTCAGACGATTTGCTCTTGAAAAGTATTTGAGCAATAAAGTCAAAAATTGTCATTAACTTATAACTTTAGATGTTGCAATAAAGATATCATCATTCATTGCATAAAAGGAAGAAATAGTTTCTCTCATAAACATGTTAGCCTGTTCATCATTCAGATTGGTAGAGAATGCATAAGCAGGTGCCTTCTTGCCAGCAGCAATATTGATTCCTGTATGGCCCAGCGCTACACCATTCTTTGTGTATGTAATGCTTACACTACACTTACCCTTAGTCTGTGTAACCCCTCCTTGGGTATGTTCTTTTATTACAATCAAATCATCACCATCAACATTGATTGGTGCGTTAAGATAATTCTGAGAAAGATTATTGGCAATCTGTGTGTTAAATAGTCTCTGCCAAGCAACTGCACCAAATGCATCTAGATGAGGTATTTCCCATAAGAAGTTGATAGCGTCATCACTGTAAATATAATCATTATTAAGCACGTCCTCACTGTCGATCATTCCTTCAGCTTCAACATGCATCGGCGCACGGAATGCAATGATGTTACCTATGGGTAAAGTTTTCTCGCGAAAAAACCTATAAGCAAATCTGTCATGAAGTAATTTACCATCGTAGCATTTAATATTATCTAAAATCATATCTTAATTATAGATTATAATTACACATATGCAATGTAAATGTCTCTACCAACACCTGTATTCTCAATAATATAATCCGGATTAATCTTCTTAAGTAGAGTCATCATTTCTTCTTTTGATGGCCAGGTGCCAGATCCAAGATCTACACAGTCATCAATTATAATCACGTGATCATTTTTCTTACTATATTTCTTAATATTTTGCAGTTCATCTCTCAGGGGAGAAATTTCACAGTCATGAGCATCAAGTAAAAAGAAAAACGTAGTGGTTGGTTCACTTTTAAGAATATCAATCAATGCAACATCTGACGCACCATGGTAGAAATCAATATTCGGAAATTTACTTCGAACTGCTTTGTATCTTTCAAGCTTTTCATCTGTAAGATTCTTCTCTACTGTATAAACCTTATCAAAGTGTGTAGCGAAGAATTCTGTGGTATTTGCCATATATGTACCAGTTTCAATGGCACGGTTAATCTTTTTAAGATGCTTAATCTTTGGTGCATACGTTATAAGCGTATCAACAAATACGTTTGGTATATCAAACTGTGTATGGTCTTTATCAAAGGTTTCCCAGCGATTGTCATTTTTATAGTCTATGTCTAATTTCACTTTATTAGTGTAACTGCTTATTTGCTGTTATCAACCTGACTTTTTATCCATTTGTAGACTTTTGTTAGCCCATCCTGCAGGGGGATTGAGGGTGCCCAATTTAGTTTTTCCATAATAAGCTTATTATCAGATTTACGGCCACGAACTCCAAGTGGACCAGTAATATGCTTGATACCAATATTTTTTCCTGCTATCTTGCTTACAAGCGCAACTAGTTGATTAATGGTAACCATTTCTTCTGAACCAATATTAACCGGGCCTGTGAAATCAGAGTCCATTAGCTTACGCACCCCGTCAAGACATTCATCAATATAAAGGAAGCTTCTAGTTTGATTACCATCACCCCAGATATCTATTTTACCGTTGTTTGGTGCAGCTGCGACCTTGCGGCATACAGCTGCAGGTGCTTTTTCTTTGCCATTGTCATATGAACCGAGAGGGCCAAAGATATTATGAAATCTACCAATACGGACATTTAGCTTATAGTTTCGTGCATAGGCGAGATACAACCTCTCACTAAAGAGTTTTTCCCAACCATATTCACTATCTGGATTAGCAGGGTATGCGCTGCTCTCTTCACATTTTGGATTATTAGGATCCTCCTGGTTGTGTGCAGGGTACATGCACGCGCTGCTACTAAAAAATACCTTCCTCGCTTTTGTTTTTACAGCAAGATTTGCTGTGTGCAGATTAATTAATGCAGAATTATGCATCACATTTGCATCATTCTCTCCACTAAAGATATACCCCGCACCGCCCATATCTGCAGCCAACTGATATACTTCATCAAAGGGGTCATCGGCTGGAAAAGATGGAGGTAGAAATGCGACCTTTATATTTTCAAATTTAGTAAGATCACCAAAGTAGAAGTTATCAGCAGCGCTTTTTGAATATTCAGGCGCTTTAATATCTGCCCCTCTCACCCAATACCCTTCGAGCTTCAACCTATTAACAAGATGGTTGCCAATGAATCCACCTGCGCCAAGTACAAGAGCTGTTTTCATCACAAATAATTAAGTAAAGCTTTTGCACATTCAACAGTTTTGCTAAATGGCCGTATGTCACGATAAGTCTCTTGAATCAGTGCATTATTAGTGCTTGTGAGTGCTTCTCTATATGCATCTTCTATAGAAATTTGTTCTTTAAAGAAAAATAATGTTTCAGGCAAATCTGTGAACCCTAGCTTTTCGTAAGATTTTCTTGTTGTATATACAGGTATACCTCTGTCTAGAGCTTTACAAACACTATTACAATTGGTACCATAATATTTTTCATGCGCCAACAATGCAGTTTGCGGTAAAATATCAGAATCTTTTTGAAATTTATCTGGTGCCTGTTGATTGCCTGATATTATTACAGGTATACCTTTTTCCTTCAAAATACTAATCTCATTAAGAAATGTTATGTTGCCCCAATTGGCAGCAATTACTGTTATATATTTTTTATCATGCACCAATTCACTTTCGGGTACATAGTATTGCATGTAAAGAGCATGCAACCGCTCATATGCATTTTTTAAGCTTGTTACTTTTGTGACGCCTGTTTTTAAAAAATCCAAATCCCACTCCACAGTAGCACCAAAGAAAAGTTTCTGTCTGTTAAATCCTTCAGCAAGAGGCCGCATGTGAGTAAAGTAAAAATCATAGCCTTCTAGAGTATTAGAAAATACTAAATCGCGCAAGTCAGGAAAGAGATCCGCATGATTAAAGTAGTTGCCAGCTAATTCAAATCTATTTTCATTATCTAATGAGCTGTACGGCGCTCCTTGTGCAATTGTTAATTGATTTGTTGCACAATGTACAGTTATGCCATTAGCAGTAAACGCTCTCCACAGATGATAGAAATAATCTGGGTGATGATTAAAGAGAAGACATTTCATATTGTATTAATAAGATGTTTATTGCCATGGAAGCCGAACACCTCTTCATATTTTAAAGATTCATTTTGCTCTTTGGCGAAGACGTCAGCAATATTTTCCGGAGCAAATTTTATACCCTTCTGCACGAAGTAGTCGTAATGGTTGTTACAGATAAAAGCATCCTCTGGACCCGGGCATTCAAACCCGCTCTCTTTTGCATATTGTAATAGTTTCTTACTACGCAAAGAAAACCCACCGTTGCCAACTGTATTAAGGTTTCCAGTTTGTTTGATATGGTTGAATATCCATTCACAGCCTTGCAGATGCTCCAGTCTCCATTTTGCTCCAATATAATCATACTGCAAGAAATCATCTGTCCAGAGGTGTGGATTGAGAATAAAGCCATCTGTTTGACAGATTAATACATGTGCAGTTCTAATATAATCGACGAGATTAAAAAGAACAAAGTTACTATAGCTATGCCAATCTTGCCGTTCAATTTTATGAATTCGTATTTGTCTCGCTCTATATGCCCATGGCTCTTCAGGTATTTGTATAGTTGGAAGTTTATCTGTAAAAAAGAGAATATCACCAAAATTTATATGCTTAATAGAATGAAGTAACACTCTATATGCATCATTCGTATTTACAGTATCAACAATGCATAGTGTTACGGATTCAAGATTTTTCATTATAGTACTTCCAGCTTGGATTGTAAATGTTCTTAATATATCCAAAATCAAACTTTATATTATCTGTTGTACATTTTGGGTATACTGTAACATTTTGAAGATTTAATATATCAAACAAATAGCAAAAGCCTGTTTCAACTGTATGTATTTCTTTAGCATGCTCTGCTAACAACAACCAGTCAAATATTCTTAACCCTTCAATACCGCGGATGTCTACCTCTATTTCATTATTAAGCGGGGGTATGAATCCACGTGTAGCGTCTGGAGGTGTTCCGTACATTCTATTCACCAGAATGTAATTGTCTTGTCGTCCCTGCGTAAGATAATCTTTAAGTTTCCTTTCACGTCCATGATCACGGTTAATAGTTACATATTTTTTCCAATCCTTATAATCATCATCAATGAGCTCGTATTTTACATACATGGGATGATTTGATGTGGCGGGGACTGAGGGAATCAAACTATCAGCCATGCGGAATGGGAGATATAGTACATCACTATCATTATATATCTCCCGATACCTATGGTATAGATTGCGGTGTGGGAAATTACTTTCCAGAGGAACAAAATTTATCTCCTTTGTGCCGATGTACTGTTGAAGGTAGCTATACTCTTGTACAACTGGCCATATTACTTTTGACGCTTTATTTTGCGTGATAATTTTTACAGCAATTTTATATAGGAATAAAATATCTCCTAAACCTGCAGGTTGATTAATTAAGCAAAGCTTTTCACTCATATCAATTGATTAAGAAGGGGTATTTTTTAAAGATCCAATCCTCAGGTATCTCAAAATCCTTTTCACATATTCGGTTAAAATTATTTTCTATACTCTTGATATGGGTGTTATAACGCTCTACTGACAGATTATTAATAATTTTCTCCAGATCATCAATGGTATCAAAGGTTATGATGCCTTTCATATCAAAGAAGGTTTCGACATTGCTCCCCCAGTAAATAGGGACTGTTCTGCTAGCAAAGCAATCAATAATTTTTTCTGAAAAATAATAATCAGATCTCGAATTTTCAACAACTATTGAGAAATGATAATCACGCAACCCTTCTTCCTTATCCTCAATGTATGTAAACCCTCTGCCAAAGTGATCTACTTTATCAGCAAAGCGCTTGATGACCTGCTGTCTAAAATCATGACCGGGTGTGAACCGTTTATCAGAAGCAATCATTGAACACATCTTTGTCTTCTTTGGGACTGTAAAGTCTTTAATCCAGCAAACACCAAAAGGAAAGAAAAGAAAGTTTTTTCCCATATCGAGCAGCTCTTTGTCAAAGGTCAAGATGTAATCGAACTTTTTATAATGCTCTTTAGCAAAAGCATATATTGACGGATTAATAGCAGGCGGTTCAATGAGCATTCCAATCTTTCTATCAGCATTACACTTGTCAACTTTATGAATAAAGTTATCAGTAATAAAACAGCTCTTGCTTGTTATTTTATTCTCTCTATTCCATTTAAAGTAACGAGCCTTCTTACCATGAGTCATGGATTCAGGATGATGTGCAAAGTTACCGTCAAGAATGCTTATTTCTGGCAGCATAGTTATATTATAGCTATACGTCTGCTTTTATCCATCTGTCCCTGTATATATCCTGATAATCTTGTGGCCCATCTTTTGCAAACCACCGACTTGGAACTACTGTCTTTTGTTTTGTTTTGCCAAGATAATTACCCCACCACGAGAAAGAGCTATTGGTAAGGATATGTGAATCGCATTGTGACAGTAGATAGAGGTCCTCGAGATCTGTTTTGCTGTTACTGAAGATTACGTCTTTATATGGAAAAAAATCAAATAAGTTTGCTGGATCATCTGTGCATACTATTACTGTGTATTCTTTTAAATTAAAATGCTCTAGTGCTTTTGTATAATATTCTTTTGTGCAGATAAAGTGGGCTGATTTGCATGAAGCTCCAAGATAGTCACCAAGCCGTACATGTATGCCTAGAATTGGTTTGTCTATCCTTGCAAAAGCTTTATCAATTTTTAATTTTATTTCATCTGGAAAAAAGAATAAATTGTCAAGCTCAGCTTTTATTTTAGGAAAATATTTTTCTGTTTGAAAGTACCCATCTAGAAGCATATCAGTATCATCAGGTAATGGCGCATAATGAAAGTGCGGTTCATCATATTTTGTCTTTGGCATATGCTCTGTGTTTATAATATTCTTATAAAACGTCTCACGGTAATGATAATGCGGTTTGCCTTGTTGACCATAATGTGCAATCTTGTAATTAATACCAAATTTACAATTGAGCTCTAAGCTCTTTGCATAGCCAGCTGCAACTTGAAATGCTTGATTGCATAAGCCGCCTTTGAGTCGCGATTGTATCATATGACTTGCCATCCTTTAATATATTCTTGTAATTGTTCTTTTGTTGTGTCTGGATGTTCAACAAACGTCACAATCTGTCTGTTGTGTTCATAGTAAGGATTTTTCTCTCTTGGTGAACTGCCTGGACCATCATGTGGCATATGCCACAAGGGATGTTCTGTTAACCTAACTACAGGAAATCCAAGTGCATTGACTCTTCTCGGGAATTCGTTATCTTCATAACCCCATCCAATAAAATTTGGATTGTATCCACCTGCTTTAATTACATTCTCGCGGTTGCCTACAACACATCCACCAACACTATTTGTGCTGCCTACTAAAACATTACCGTCGTATGCATTAACGCGAATGGTCTGTGGAAAATATTTAGCTAGGTCAGCATAATTGAGAGTCTCACTAAAAGTATGCTTAATATCTAAGCTCACACAGAGAAAGAGGCCATTATATGGATATACTAGCCCATACGTTGGATTTTTTTGTAATTCTTGTATTGACTCAACGAACTGTGTTGGATGTAATATTGCATCAAGATCATGAAACGCAATGTATTTTGTCTCTACAAGCGCTATGCCACGATTAAACGAGAGGCACTTGTTCCATATTTCATCATTTTTAAAAAATTTATGTGTATCGTTTTTTGTAAATGTTATATGCTTTGAAAGACATTCTTGTTTATCATCCTCAATAAACACCATTTTAAAATTAAAGCAATGTTTTCGGTAAAAATTAACTACAGTCTGTATATTTTTAACACGTTCATCAGTATCAAGACGTACATGAAATAAGAAAGTTAAATCACTAAGATCTATTTGCATATTTCTTGTGTATGTCTTTCATTATTTGTTTAACCTGTTCTTCAGTTGAATCAGGTACTGCAGCTGACCATGCAGGTAAGAACCCATGCTTTTCTTTAAACAACTGCACACCATGCATTATATTGCTCTGCCAATCATCACGCGGTCGAATGGAACTGCTATGTTCTGAGCATTGTATCTCTGTAATGTAATCACAGCTGTTAGCAATATCTGGCCAATTCCAATATGGTGTACAGAAACCAGCGCGCGCTATGCGATAGTCGAGATCCACATGTTCAAACGCATTTGTAAAATCCTCATCAATTAGTCCGGCTTCCTTGAGCACAGTATCAGTATAATAACAGAATGCACCAACACTATGCATATTAATTGCAATTTTTATGTCACCATAATCAACAATATATCTCGGCACTGGTGCTCCACCGGATATGCCGCGTTTGTTTGCTGGGCCATGATATCCAAAGTTAAAGTGCTGAATGCCTGTCAAATTTCTTGCTCTTATATATTCTTGAAAAACATCAGGATTTTTAACGATAATGTCATCTTCAATGATGAAGATATGCTTGCAGTTAGCTTCTAGTAAAGCCTTGAACAACCTGTTCTTTGACTTGCCAACACCTATATTAACATCATTCTTTATGTATGTTATGTCTTTAAATTTTGAAAACGGACGTTCGTCAACAGCATGCGATCCATCATTGACAACAACTACCATGTGATCTCGAGGCATGGAGACAATGCATTTCTTAAAAAAATCAGGTCTATTGCATGTAACTATGCCTATTCCTATTTTGTCCATATGTGTTGTTTACATGTTATTTTAATATAAATATTAGCAATGTCAAATATAAACATTAACGACTTGCCACGCACCCAGCAAATAGTGAATACAGATCTATTCATTATTCAGACAGACAATGGCACCCAAACCATTATGTTTGAAGATCTTAACGCAGTGCAACGTGATAGCGTGAATAATGTGGCACTTGTGGGTAGGCTTGATGTTGCGGGAAATGTAACTCTAAGTGCAACAACATTCTGCGATGTTATTTCAGCAAACAGACAGAAAACAAATTTTATTACTGCAAGCTCTTATGCAGGTTT
>Ga0187843_10000286_pt1 | contig 38431 bp, 34 predicted proteins | sample SpaLakP09_SKY_43_FD_134516 | JGI IMG/M metagenome (GOLD analysis project Ga0187843, IMG submission 134516) | Oligotrophic lake water microbial communities from Sparkling Lake, Wisconsin, USA - SP09_SKY_43 | ecosystem: Environmental > Aquatic > Freshwater > Lake | place: USA: Sparkling Lake... | reverse complement strand
CCAGGTTTAGGTCCTGACGCCAGCAATGGTGTGGGGGTTCGAGTCCCCCTCCTCGCACCACAGAATTTTTACTATTTGGACGATTTTCATGGCAACTGCAGTCGAAACTTTAGATAAATTGGAACGCCGCTTGACGATTTCCTTCCCGATCGCCGATGTGCAATCAGAAGTTGAAAAGCGTTTGAAACAGCGTGCACGTACAGCAAAAGCGCCTGGTTTCCGTCCTGGTAAAGTACCTATGAAAATGGTAGCCGCTCAGTACGGCTATCAAGTGGAAACAGAAGTTCTGAACGATAAAGTCGGCCAGGCTTTTGCTGCTGCTGCAAACGAAAACAAATTGCGTGTTGCTGGTTATCCAAGCATAGAACCAAAGTCTGGGTCAGACGTGGTTGAAGGTAGTTTGGCATTTGATGCAACTTTTGAAGTATATCCAGAAATCACAGTCGGTGATTTGTCTGCTGCCGAAGTAGAGCAAGTCAAATCTGATGTGACTGATGCTGAAATAGACAAAACTATCGATATCCTGCGCAAACAACGTGTGCACTTCCACGTTAAAGGCGAGCAGGGCGCGCACGGCGACGGCGGTGCAGATCAATCCGCACAGAATGGCGACCGTGCTACAGTAGACTTTGTTGGCAAGATCGACGGCGTCGAATTTGCTGGCGGCAAAGCTGATGGTTTCGCATTCGTACTGGGCGAAGGCCGCATGTTGCCTGAGTTTGAAACAGCAACTATCGGTTTGAAAGTTGGCGAATCCAAGACTTTCCCATTGTCATTCCCTGAAGACTACCATGGCAAGGATGTTGCCGGTAAAACTGCAGAATTCACGATCACTTTGACAAAACTGGAATGGGCGCACATGCCTGAAGTTGATTCCGAATTTGCAAAAATGCTCGGCGTAGAAGATGGCGATCTGGTCAAGATGCGAACCGACATCAAGGAAAACCTGGAGCGTGAAGTACGTGGTCGCGTCAAAGCCAAGACTAAAGAAAGTGTCATGGACGCATTGGTCAAGGTAGTGGAATTCGACGTACCTAAGACTTTGGTAGCACAAGATGGCGAGCGTCTGGCGGAAATGACACGTCAGGACATGGCGCAGCGCGGCATGAATGTAAAAGATGTGCCTTTCCCGGCTGATTTGTTCAATGCACAAGCTGAACGTCGTGTTCGTTTGGGTCTGATCCTGGCTGAACTGGTCAAGGCGAACAGTCTGCAAGCAACAACCGAGCAAATCAAAGCGCAAGTTGAAGATTTTGCGCAAAGCTATGAAGATCCACAGCAAGTCGTTAAGTATTATTTTAGCGATCGCAATCGTCTTGCTGAAGTTGAAGCCCTTGTATTAGAAGAAAACGTCGTTACCTATGTGCTGGGTAAAGCGAAGGTAACAGACAAAGTTCTGCCTTTCGACGAATTGATGGGTAACAACGCACAAGCGTAATAAATAAAGGAAAACACATGACAGGCATCATCCGTAATTCGGCACTGGACACAAACATGCTGGGCATGGTGCCTATGGTGATTGAGCAAAGCGGCAGAGGTGAGCGTGCATACGACATCTATTCCCGCTTGCTCAAGGAACGTGTGATTTTCCTGGTTGGTCCAGTCAATGACCAAGCTGCCAACCTCATCGTCGCACAGTTGCTGTTTTTGGAAAGTGAAAATCCTGATAAGGATATTTCACTCTACATCAACTCTCCAGGTGGTTCGGTGTCTGCTGGCATGGCAATCTACGATACCATGCAGTTTATTAAGCCTGATGTGTCAACTTTGTGTACTGGCCTGGCGGCATCTATGGGGGCCTTCTTGCTGGCTGCCGGTGCCAAGGGCAAGCGTTTCTCTTTGCCAAATTCCCGTATCATGATTCACCAACCTCTGGGCGGCGCTCAAGGACAGGCATCTGATATTGAAATTCAGGCACGTGAAATTTTGTATTTGCGCGAACGTTTGAATGGTATCCTGGCTGAAAAAACTGGTCGTAGCTTGGAGCAAATTGCCAAGGACACAGATCGTGATAATTTCATGTCAGCGGACGCTGCTGCAGAGTATGGTCTGATCGATAAGGTACTGGCGCATCGCGCTTGAGTTGCTCACTTACGTAGCTTATCAAAACAAGAACGCCTGTTCCGTAACGGTCCGGGCGTTTTTTCATTCTGTTCTATAATGTCTCATTGCTCCCCTTAGTTGCATATTGATGTCATGACGAAAGCCGTTTTTGCAGGTAATATGCAAGACCAAGAAGCTGAGGAAATTTGTGGTTGGTTTGCGCGGGCAAGGCCTGTGTAAAGTTTTGTCAAGCTGCAGTTTAATCATCAGTTTTATAGATTAATTTTGTTTATTTCATATACGTATCATGCCCGATAAAAAATCCTCCAGCGGAGAAAAGTTGCTCTATTGCTCGTTTTGCGGCAAGAGTCAGCATGAGGTTAAAAAATTAATAGCAGGGCCATCCGTATTCATTTGCGACGAGTGTATCGACTTGTGCAATGACATCATTCGTGACGAAGTGTCTGAGATTGATAATATTGCCAGCGCGAAAACTGAATTGCCTACGCCGCAAGAAATCACTGACTTGCTGGACCAGTATGTGATTGGTCAGTTGGGTGCCAAACGTATCCTTGCAGTCGCGGTGTACAACCATTACAAGCGTCTCAAGCATTTGGGCAAAAAAGACGATGTTGAATTGGCAAAGAGTAATATCTTGCTGGTAGGTCCGACTGGTTCCGGCAAAACCTTGCTGGCGCAGACCCTGGCGCGCATGCTGAATGTACCTTTTGTCATTGCCGATGCGACTACCCTGACCGAAGCGGGCTATGTTGGTGAAGACGTCGAGAATATCATTCAAAAATTGCTGCAAAATTGCAACTATGAAGTCGAGCGTGCGCAAAAGGGCATTGTTTATATTGATGAAATTGATAAGATTTCCCGTAAATCAGACAACCCATCAATTACCCGTGACGTTTCCGGTGAAGGTGTGCAACAAGCTTTGCTGAAGCTGGTTGAAGGTACGATGGCATCCGTGCCACCTCAAGGCGGTCGAAAGCATCCGAATCAGGATTTCATCCAGATTGATACGACAAACATCATGTTCATCTGTGGTGGTGCATTTGATGGCCTGGCCAAGATCATTTCTGACCGTTCTGAGCGCAGTGGCATAGGTTTCTCTGCCAGTGTCAAGAGCCAGGCAGAAAAGAGCGCCAGCGAAGTCATGCAAGATGCTGAGCCACAAGATTTGATCAAGTTTGGTCTCATCCCTGAACTGGTTGGCCATTTGCCCGTGATTGCCACTTTGAACGAGTTGGACGAAGCTGCCCTGATCCAGATCCTGGTCGAGCCAAAAAATGCCCTGATCAAGCAATATGCAAAATTGCTGGAGATGGAAGGCACTGAACTGGAAATCCGCCCGGCGGCCTTGCAGGCCATTGCCAAAAAAGCGATTATGCGTAAAACCGGTGCCCGTGGTTTGCGCTCCATCCTTGAGCATGCCTTGCTGGATGTCATGTATGACTTGCCTAGCCACCAGAATGTGGAGAAGGTTGTCATTGATGAAAGCACAATCACCAATGGTGCAAAACCCTTGCTGATTTACCATGAGCAACCAAAAGTGGCTGGAGCCTGATGGCATTGTTTGCCATGAAGTAAGAAAAATGGGGAGTTAACTCCCCATTTTTTATTTATTTGCCTTGTTTTAAATTGTTTCGAAGTACAATGATTTAACAAAACGATTCTGGCTTCAATCGTAAAGCTACCCGGGGAAGCTCTCTGAGTGGCTTTTTTTATTGTTTTTTTCCAGAATGGGCTTGTGTTTCCGCCCAGTGCGCCAACATTGTTAACCAGTATTTATGAAAGGTGCGCCATGACGACTACTCTGATTACCGAACAAACCCAATTGCCGTTATTGCCACTGCGTGATGTTGTTGTATTCCCGCACATGGTAATCCCCCTGTTTGTGGGACGCCCCAAATCCATTAAAGCGCTTGAAGCCGCCATGGATCAGGGCAAGAGCATCATGCTTGCTGCCCAAAAAGCGGCTGCCAAGGATGAGCCTTCTGCCGACGATATTTATGAAATTGGCTGTATTGCCAATATCTTGCAAATGCTGAAATTGCCCGACGGCACCGTCAAGGTGCTGGTTGAAGGTGCGCAACGTGCACGTATCAGCAAGATTCATGATTCTGAATCGCATTTCTTTGCTGATCTGACACCTATCGCCGTTGACGAAGGTGATGAGTCAGAAGTGGAGGCGATGCGTCGCGCCATCGTTCAGCAATTTGATCAGTACGTCAAACTGAACAAAAAGATTCCACCAGAAATTCTTGCCTCTCTGTCTGGTATTGATGATGCAGGCCGCCTGGCCGATACCATCGCCGCGCACCTGCCTTTGAAGCTGGAGCAGAAACAAGTCATTCTGGAAATCTTCAGTGTGGCAAAACGTCTTGAGCATTTGCTGGGCCAGCTCGAAGGCGAGCTTGACATCTTGCAAGTCGAAAAACGTATCCGTGGTCGCGTCAAGCGCCAGATGGAAAAGTCCCAACGCGAGTATTACCTGAACGAGCAAGTCAAGGCGATACAGAAAGAGCTGGGCGAGGGTGAAGAAGGCGCCGATATTGACGAGCTGGAGAAAAAAATCCTGGCTGCCAAAATGCCTAAAGAAGCCCGCGACAAAGCACAGAACGAGTTGAAAAAACTCAAGATGATGTCACCGATGTCGGCAGAAGCTACTGTCGTGCGTAATTACATCGACACCATCGTCAATTTGCCATGGAAGAAAAAATCCAAGGTCAATAATGATTTGACGAATGCTGAAAAAGTGTTGGAGGACGAACACTTTGGCCTTGATAAAGTCAAGGAGCGCATTCTGGAATATCTTGCAGTACAACAGCGCGTCGACAAGCTGAAAGCGCCTATTCTGTGTCTGGTGGGTCCTCCTGGTGTTGGTAAAACCTCGCTGGGGCAATCCATTGCCCGTGCAACGAACCGCAAGTTCGTGCGTATGGCCTTGGGCGGGGTGCGTGATGAAGCAGAAATTCGCGGTCATCGCCGTACCTACATAGGTTCGATGCCTGGCAAGATCTTGCAAAGCCTGTCCAAGGTTGGCGTGCGTAATCCTTTGTTCTTGCTGGATGAAGTGGACAAGATGGGCGCTGACTTCCGTGGCGATCCTTCGTCAGCCCTGCTAGAGGTATTGGACCCTGAGCAAAATCACACTTTCTCGGATCACTATATCGAAGTTGACTTCGATTTGTCTGATGTGATGTTTGTAGCGACCTCCAATTCCTACAATATCCCGCCGGCTTTGCTCGACAGGATGGAAGTCATTCGTCTGTCGGGTTATACCGAGGATGAAAAGACTAGCATTGCGCAACGTTATCTGTTACCTAAGCAAATCAAGAATAATGGTTTGAAAGAAGGCGAAATCACCGTGGCAGAAAGTGCCTTGCGTGACATCATTCGCTATTACACACGCGAAGCAGGCGTGCGCTCGCTGGAAAGGGAGATCTCCAAGATTTGCCGCAAGGTCGTAAAAATGCTCTTGCTGAAAAAGACCGAGAAAAAAGCCACGGTCAATTCCAAGAACCTGGATAAGTACCTGGGTGTGCGTCGTTATGACTTTGGCGTTGCCGTCAAGGATAACCAGGTTGGCCAGGTTGTTGGCTTGGCCTGGACTGAAGTGGGCGGTGATTTACTCACTATAGAAGCTGTCGCCATGCCTGGTAAAGGTGGTGTCATCCGTACTGGTACTCTGGGTGATGTCATGAAGGAATCGATCGAAGCAGCCCGCACTGTAGTACGCAGCCGCGCCAGGCGTCTGGGTATCAAGGCAGATGTATTCGAAAAGAGTGACATTCATATCCACGTACCTGAAGGTGCAACACCAAAAGATGGTCCATCTGCCGGTATCGCCATGACCACGGCGCTCGTATCCGTGTTCACTGGCATCCCGGTCCGCGCAGATGTTGCCATGACTGGCGAGATCACATTGCGCGGCGAAGTCTTGCCTATCGGTGGCTTGAAAGAGAAATTGCTGGCGGCTCATCGCGGCGGTATCAAGACTGTGCTGATACCTGAGGAAAATGCCAAGGATCTGACTGAGATTCCTGATAATGTCAAAAACAAGCTGGAAATCATCCCGGTAAGATGGATAGACAAAGTCCTCGAAATTGCACTGGAATCCCAGCCCGTTCCTTTGGTTGACGAACCAGTAGCCGTGGTGGCGTCTACACCGGCAGCTGCTCCAACAGAAGCAACAGCTGATACTACTGTGGTCAAGCACTAAGTAATGTATGTTTCTGAAATGAAAAACGTCCGGATATCCGGACGTTTTTTTATGTCAACCGCTAACGAAAGTTTGGTGGCAAGCTGGTGTCAATAAGTTTGTGATTCTGCCTTTGCATGAAATACTTGAGAGGGCAAAAATCATGCACAGGTTAATCTCAAACCCAGTTGCGCATGAGGCCAACCGCCAGCCCTTCCAGCGCGAAATCTTCTTCCGTGTCACTGATTTTAATGACAGGATAATCGGGGTTTTCCGGTATTAGTTCTATCAGGTTACCAGTCTTCTTGTAGCGTTTCACTGTCACATCATTACCCAGGCGTGCAACGACGATCTGGCCATTGCGGGCACTGTCGGCTTTTTTTACTGCCAGCAAGTCGCCATCAAATATGCCGGCATCGCGCATAGACATGCCGCGTACCTTGAGTAAAAAGTCAGGTTTGGCAGAGAACAGGGAAGGGTCAACATGGTAAGTGGATTCAATATGCTCGCTGGCGAGGATGGGCGAACCAGCAGCGACGCGCCCTACCAGTGGCAGGCTGAGTTGCATCAAGGTAGAGTGAAGTGGGGGCGGTTGTTTGCCGGTGATATGGCTGGACAGCTTCGATTCCAGCAGCCGAATGCCGCGTGAGGTACCTGCCGCAATTTCTATAACCCCTTTGCGTGCCAGTGCTTGCAAGTGTTCTTCTGCAGCATTGGTTGAGCGAAACCCCAATTCTGTTGCAATCTCAGCGCGTGTAGGGGGAAAGCCTGTGTTTTGAATGGCATCTTTGATCAGGTTAAGAATTTGTTCCTGGCGGGCGGTGAGTTTAAGCATGGTGTTTTCTAGTGTGAAGGTGCTGTATATACAAGCAGTCTGTATTTTTATACAGTAGAGCTGAATATGCAAGTCAAAATCCGCGAGATCTATCCGAAATGTGAAAAAATACCTCACTTTAACGTCTAAATTGGCCTATAAAGCAGCTAAGTCACTGATCCAATTGATCAATATGAAAAACTGGGTTATTATTATCGGCTTTCCTCTTCCCGCACTCGTCTTGACGCCGAGGCGGGCTATTTTATTGTCCACAAGGAGAATATATGCGTCATTATGAAATCGTATTTATCGTACATCCCGATCAGAGCGAGCAAGTTCCTGCAATGATCGAACGCTACAAGGCAAGTGTTGTAGCTCGTGGTGGTCAAATCCATCGCGTTGAAGACTGGGGCCGTCGTCAACTGGCTTACATGATTCAAAAATTGGCTAAAGCGCACTATGTTTGCATGAACATCGAATGCGATGCTGAAACTCTGCTCGAGTTGGAAACAGCATTTAAATTCAATGATGCTGTTTTGCGTCACCTGACAGTCAAATTGAAAAAAGCAGAAACAACACCTTCTCCTATGATGAAAGCTGTTCAGAAAGAAGATGCTGCAAAAGCGCAACGTGTTGAAGCGCCTGCTGCTTAATAATTGACAAAGGTCGCGTAAAAAATAGTGAATCAGTTGAAGCTCGTAGCACGGATTGTGGAAAAAAGCGCATTGCGTTACACCCCGGCCGGTATCCCGATAGCTTCTGCTACCTTGATGCATAGTTCAGAAACTCGTGAGGCGAACGCAGTTCGGCAGGTCGAGTTTGAAATTTCTGCAATGGCTGCTGGTGAAATATCCCAGCGGTTTACAGAAATTGCCCTGGAGCAGCCCATGGAATTCACTGGTTTTTTAGCGCGCAAAAATCGCAATAGCAAAAGTCTCGTTTTTCACGTCACTGAATTCGGGACAACTTTACTAGATTAGGAGCCAAAAATGGCATTCGGTAAAAAATTCGACAAAAGCAAATTGAAGCAAAAGCGCCAACAACAAAATCCTTTGTTCAAGCGTAAAAAATTCTGCCGCTTCACAGCAGCACATGTAGAAAAAGTTGACTACAAAGATATCGACACACTGAAAGATTTCGTGCAAGAAAACGGCAAAATCATGCCAGCACGTTTGACCGGTACAAAAGCGCTGTATCAACGTCAAGTTGACACTGCAATCAAACGTGCACGTTACCTCGCGTTGCTGCCATACACTGATTTGCACACAGCGTAATTGACGACAAGGTAAAGGAGAAAAATATGCAAGTTATTCTGTTGGATAAAGTCGTTAATCTCGGCAATCTGGGTGATGTAGTTCGCGTTAAAGACGGCTATGCACGTAACTTTTTGATTCCACAACGTATGGCTCGTCGTGCAACGACGGCTGCAGTTGCTGAATTCGAAGCAAAACGCGCTGAGCTGGAAAAAGCAGCGGCCGCTAAATTGGCAACTGCTCAAGCTCAAGGCGAAAAACTGTCTGGTTTGACTGTTCAAATCACACAAAAATCTGGTGTAGATGGCCGTTTGTTTGGTTCCGTCACTAACGCAGATATCGCTGAAGCCCTGACTAAACAAGGTTTCGCGATAGAAAAAGCACAAGTGCGTTTGCCACAAGGTCCGTTGAAGATCGCTGGTGAACACAGTGTTTCCGTTGCTTTGCACACTGACGTTGTTGTTGACGTTAATGTTGCAGTAGTGGGCGAACACGCGTAATTTGCTTTTTGCAAAACGCTGAAAAAGCCGGGGATTCCCGGCTTTTTTCATGTTTGAGAGAAATTTTTCGTTATTTGTCTGTTTGTCACAAACTTGTCACAAACTCGCCATCTTCTCGTACTTTGAACGCTCTGATAGTCTGGTTTAACGGTTATAATGCGCGCCATGAAAGCTGGTTCTGATCCTCAAGTTGACGCACTACGCGTCCCCCCCCATTCCATAGAAGCAGAGCAATCTGTTCTGGGTGGCCTATTGCTGGATAACGCGGCCTGGGACCGTATCGCCGATTTTATCGGCGAAGAAGATTTTTATCGCTACGACCACAGGATTATCTTCCAGTGCATGGTCAAACTCATTAATAGCTCGCGTCCGGCTGACGTCATTACCGTCTTTGAGGCGCTGACTAGTACAGGCAAGGCAGAAGATGCCGGTGGCCTGACTTACCTGAATGCGCTGGCACAAAACACCCCCTCCGCTGCAAATATCCGTCGCTATGCAGAAATTGTCCGCGACCGCGGTGTATTGCGTAAGCTGATTACAGTCGCGGATGAAATTTCTGGCAATGCCTTCAATCCGCAGGGTAAAGAGGTCAAGCAAATGCTGGACGAGGCCGAGTCCAAGATCTTTGCTATTGCTGAAGAAGGCGCACGCGGTGCTCAGGGTTTTCAGGCGATTCAGCCCTTGCTGACCCAGGTGGTCGAACGCATAGACGAGCTGTACAACCGCGACAATCAAAATGATATTACCGGTGTGCCGACTGGCTTCACTGATCTGGACAAGATGACTTCAGGCTTGCAGCCTGGTGATCTGGTGATTGTAGCTGGCCGTCCGTCGATGGGTAAGACCGCCTTCTCACTGAACATCGGTGAGAACGTGGCGATAGACAGCGGCTTGCCAGTCGCCGTGTTTTCCATGGAGATGGGGGGGGCTCAGTTGGCCATGCGTATGCTGGGCTCGGTAGGGCGCCTGGATCAGAGCCGTTTGCGCGTCGGCAAATTGACCGATGAAGACTGGCCACGCCTGACGCACGCCATTCAAAAGATGAATGAAGCGCAACTGTATATTGATGAAACGCCTGCGTTGAGTTCTATAGAATTGCGCGCACGCTCCCGTCGTCTGGCACGTCAGTGTGGCAAGCTGGGCCTGGTGATCGTCGATTATTTGCAATTGATGTCGGCCAATTCCGCTGGCGAAAACCGTGCGACTGAGATTTCTGAAATTTCCCGAAATTTGAAGGGCCTGGCGAAAGAACTGCATTGCCCGGTGATTGCCTTGTCCCAGTTAAACCGCTCTCTGGAGCAAAGACCGAATAAGCGCCCAGTCATGTCTGACTTGCGCGAATCTGGCGCGATTGAGCAAGATGCTGACGTCATCATGTTTATTTATCGTGACCAGGTGTATAACCCTGATTCTCCTGACAAGGGTACTGCAGAAATCATCATTGGCAAGCAGCGTAATGGCCCTATTGGTAGTGTGCGCCTGACTTTCCTGGGGGAATATACCAAGTTTGACAATTATGTTGGTTCCTTGTCGATTTACGGTGATAGTGAATAACTCAAAGCAAAATGCTGGTGTTGGTGGGTAGACGCAAAGTAGTAAATCAAGACTTAAAAAGTAGAACAGTGTTGCCAGGCATGCTTGATTGCATGCGCCTGCCTGGACAATTCTAGAAATCTTATATTTTCAGTGAGAATAAAATGTTTTGACGCTTGATGCCCACCGAGGGCAAATTTTTTGAACTCTTCAATCAACATGCAGAGTTATGTGTCAAAGGTTCCAAGGAAATGGTTGCCCTGATGACAAATTTTGATGATTTGGAGATCCGTGTTCATGCGATAGAGAGCATAGAAAAACAGGCGGATACTTTTACTTACAATACGATAGAGTTGTTGCACAAAACTTTCATCACGCCACTGGACCGTGATGACATCCATAAACTGATCACCCGGATGGATGATATTCTGGATTTGCTGGAAGATGCTGCCCAAACCATCTCTTTGTACGATATCCGCGAGATTACGCCAGAAGCCAAACGCCTGGCAGAGCTTTGCCTTGGATGCGCTGAAAAGGTGAAGGCCGCTGTCGCCTTGTTGCATAACATGGATAATTCCCGTGAAATTCTGGCGTTATGCGAAGAAATTGATCGTCTGGAGTCGGATGCTGATCACGTCATGCGTGCAGCGATGTCCAAACTATTCCGTGACGAACCTGATGTACGCAATCTGATCAAATTGAAAGCGATCTACGAAATACTGGAGACAGTGACAGATCGTTGTGAAGACGTTGCCAATATCATTGAAGGCATCATTGTTGAGAACGCTTAAGCGTCTGACTCTTTTTTTGACGCCTAACTGTTCTCTGTCAATGCAGAGGGCGAACAAGGGAATTCACTTTTATGCAATCCTTACAAATGAGCCTGTATGTCATCATTTTCTTGGTGATACTGGCATTGTTATTTGATTTCATGAACGGCTTTCATGATGCCGCTAATGCAATCGCTACCGTTGTTTCTACAGGGGTATTAAAACCCAGTCAGGCAGTCGCCATGGCTGCCCTATTCAATGTACTGGCGTTTTTCGTCTTTAATCTGTCTGTTGCCAAAACAATAGGCAAGGGGACAATAGATCCTGTCATTGTTGATCACTACGTCATTTTTGGGGCGCTGGTCGGGGCGATATTCTGGAATTTGGTTACCTGGTATTTTGGTATCTCCTCATCATCCTCGCATGCATTGATTGGTGGTTTGATTGGTGCAGCCGTGGCGAAAGAGGGTACTGGGGCACTGATTGCTGGCGGGCTGTACAAAATCATTTTGTTTATTGTTTTGTCACCGCTGCTGGGGTTCTTCCTGGGCTCTGTGATGATGCTCGTCGTATCCTGGTTGTTTGTCAGATCGACACCCATGAAGGTGGATAAATGGTTCCGTCGCCTTCAATTGGTGTCAGCCTCGGTATTCAGTCTTGGTCATGGTGGCAATGATGCACAAAAAACCATGGGTATTATCTGGATGTTGTTGATCGCTGCAGGTTACTCCAGTGCAGCAGATAAAGCACCGCCACAGTGGGTTGTGTACTCCTGTTACGCAGCCATTGGTCTGGGTACTTTATTTGGTGGTTGGCGTATCGTGAAAACCATGGGCCAGAAAATCACCAAACTCAAACCTGTAGGCGGTTTTTGCGCAGAAACCGGTGGTGCCATCACACTGATCATGGCAACGGTGTTGGGTATCCCTGTGTCAACGACACACACCATTACAGGTGCCATTGTTGGTGTGGGATCAGCGCAAAAAATGTCTGCGGTACGTTGGGGTGTTGCTGGCAATATTGTCTGGGCATGGATTTTGACCATACCCGCTTCTGCTTTTGTGGCAGCGATAGCTTGGTGGATCGGTACAAAAATCCTCTGATGAATTGACATTCGTGAGAGTAAAAAAGCCTCAGTGTATGAACTGAGGCTTTTTTAATGGACTTGAATTCTGCTGATGGCAAGTTACATTTGTTTGAATAAGTGCACAAAACTTCTGCTGACTTCAAGCTTCTCTGTCAGACCTTTGATTTGTACCAGATGGCGACCACGCAAGTCGCGTACTACACCTGAGATAGCCTTGGCATTCACCAGGGTCGATCTGTGGATTTGCCAGAACAGGGCAGGGTCCAGTTCATCTGCCAGGTCACGCACTGGCTTGCGTATCAAGGCTTCGTAAGTGGCGGTTTGTACTCTCGTATATTTTTCGTCGGATTGGAAAAATAGAATTTCCTCCACAGGTATGAGGCGCAACTCCTGACCTATGGAGGCCTGTATCCATTGCAGGTAATCCGGCTTGGGGGCAATGCCCATTTGCTTGGCCAATTGCGAGAGCATTATACTCATGTCATTTGGCTGGCTCTGGGCCGTTAATCTGGCCTTGAGTCTTTCCACAGTGCGTGTCAGCCTTTCTACATCAGCAGGCTTCAATACATAATCCACCGCACCATGATCAAAAGCCTGTATGGCATATTGGTCATAGGCAGTAATGAATACTATATGCGCCTTGCTGCCGATCTCCTTGGCTGCTTCAAGCCCGGTTTTGACTGGCATGCGTATGTCGAGGAAGGCCAGGTCTGGTTTATGTGTTTCTACCAGAGCGACGGCTTCCTCGCCGTTTTTTGCTTCATCGAGAATCTCCAGTTCGGGCCAGACTTGTTCCAGGCGCGACTTTAACTGGTCGCGCATCAGTCTTTCATCATCAGCAATTATGGCAGTTGGCATGGTCAGCGTAATTGAAACTAGTTGGCTAATTCGTACGGGATTTCTATAGTAACGCAAACTCCGCTGGGTTGATTAGGGGTAATGATCATTTGTCCTTTTTCTTTATAAATCAATTTCAGGCGCTCACGTATATTTTGCAGTCCCAGTCCAGTCCCATTGCTGGGCATGGCACCAAACCCCAGACCATCATCACTGACAGAGACGCGCAACTTGTTATGGGCGACCTCTGCATGAAAGTGGATGGTACCGCCTTCTGCCTTGCATTCCAGGCCATGTTTGATCGCATTTTCTACCAGGGACTGCAGCATCATCGGCGGGAAGGAGGCACTGCGCAGGCCTTCCGGCATGATGAAGTCGACATTCAATCTTTCTTCCATGCGCATTTTCAGTAATTCCAGATAAGACTTGATCATGTCAGCTTCACGTCCCAGATTGGTCACGCTGGCATTTTCTCGCATTTGTGGCAAGACAGCGCGCAAGTAAGCGATCAGGCTGCGCTGCATGGCAGCGGCACGTGGCGGATCAGTTTCTATCAAATATTCAACCGAGGCCAGGGTATTGAACAGGAAGTGCGGCTCTACTTGGGCTTGCATCATTTGCATCTGTGCTTCGCTAACCTGACGCAACAGGGATTCGCGTTCTGCCGCCATGCCAGCTTCCTTGGCCTTTTCTTCAGCGCGTATTTTTCCACTCATCAGTGCTTTCATGCCAAACAGACCAACGACCAGCAAAACGACAAAATTGGCAAACCATTTTGACGACGTCCGTTTATAGCTACGTACTTCTTCATCTGCAGCATCAGCAACAGCGTTATTGATTTCTTCGCTGATTTCCCTGGCTAATTCAGCAGGTAATTTGATATGGATATCGTCCCTGTCCGTGATGGATGGGGCGCGCGGAGGCTCCGGTGGAACTGGCGGCGCTACTGGGTCAGAAGCGCTTGGAGCCGCTGGTGGTGCGGGTGGAGCTGGCGGAGCAATACCGTCATCTTTGCGGATGTGAATTCCGTTCTCATCGATCTCTATCTGCTTGCCTTTGCCATCGAGATTGTTTTTGCGGATGTGCAGACCAGTGTCGTCGATTTCTATGCTGGTATCGCCATCGGTGATTTTGCTGGTTTTTTTTGTTTTTTTCGGTGAGCTGCTTTTGGTCACCACGACATTTTCTTCAGAAGTAAACAGTATGTCTTGCAACAAGCCGCCTGCTGTGATGGTGATAATGGCAAATAAAAAAAACTTCCACCACGACAATTTCGTGACCCAGGCTGCCGTTGTGTCAAAGCTTTTACTAAGCCAGGCCATCAGGTTGGCGATGGTTTGTTTGAATGTATCTGCATTGTCTTTATTCATGATGCTTCTCTTTTAACGGTTATCCCAGACATACCAGAAGTGCGTGGAACTGGCTGCTAGCGACTTTTCAGTCCATGTTGATACTGTAGGGAAATCGTCTTTGCATGGGTAGCGACTTGCGACAGTCTGCAAAAAATGCAGGATAGAATGGAAAATGCCTCATTTAATATGCATGAGTGTCGATGCTGCAGATTGGGGAATGTGCGGGGCGCGTGCGTATGTGGAGCACATCAGACGGCAATAGCAGTCTGATGTGCTCTAGACTTATCTGCTGGCCAGCCAGGCATGCAAGTCATTGCGGGTCAATGGCTTGGAGTACAGATAGCCCTGGGCGATATGGCAGTCATAAGAGAGCAGGGTATTGGCCTGCATTTCACTTTCGACACCTTCGGCGATGATGGATAGTCCCAGATTTTTACCGAGTTGCACTATCATTTTTGCAATACTGTCTTCATTCGGGTTTTTCTGGATTTCATTGACGAAGGCGCGATCAATTTTTAATTTGTCTACATCCAGCTTTTGTAAGTGACTGAGTGACGAGAAACCAGTGCCAAAATCGTCAATAGAGATGCTCATGCCCAGTTGTTTGATCTGATGCAGGGTCTTGATTAGCAACTCCGGATCTTTCATGGCCATGGATTCGGTAATTTCCAATTCCACATATTTTGGAGGAACCTGGGTATCGGCCAGCGCCTTGTTCAGCGATTGCATGAACAGCGGATGAGAAAACTGCGCCTGCGAGACATTGATGGCCATCTGGAAATCGGTGTAACCCAGGCTACGCAGATGCACGAGTTCCAGGCAGGCGGTACGCAAGACCCATTCACCTATATCGACAATCAAACCTGAATACTCGGCGATAGGGATAAACTGGTCTGGCGGGATGAATTTGCCCTCATCGGTTTTCCAGCGCAACAAAGCTTCAGCACCCAGCACCCTGCCATCGCGCATATCAATCTGGGGTTGGAAAACCAGGAATAATTTCTTTTGTTCAAATGCAGCACGCAGGGCATGCATCAGCAAGACGCGTTCACGAATTTCCACGCCCATGTTGCGGGTAAAGTATTCATAACCGCCGCGACGATTCATCTTGGCGCGTTTCAGGGCAATATTGGTATCTTTCAGTGCCTCAGAGCCATCGCTGTCATAATCATCAAGTTTGATCAGGCCTATGGTTGCCGAGAGTTGTACATCTTGCTGATCAACATCAAAAGGTGAGTTGAACAGGGCCAGAATTTTATCCGGACAGACCAGGCTCTCATCTCCCAACAGGGCAAAGGTGTCACTGCCTACCCTGGCAAGTTGGCATTGCTCGCCAAAATTGGCCAACAGTCTCTGAGCGACTGAATACAATAACTGGTCGCCAAACTGATGTCCAAGTGCATCATTGGTTTCAGCAAAATGATCAATATCAATGAGAGATAACGAACTATGGTTCTTTAACGAGGTGAGCAGGGTCTCGTTCAAGGTCTGCAAGAGTTTCAGGCGGTTTGCCAAACCAGTCAGCGGATCATAGAAAGCATAGTTATGCAGGCGCGAGGTCAGCATGACATTATCGAGACCGACTGACACATTGCCGCAGAACACACCCAGCAAGCGCTTGTCCATTTCATTCAAATGCAAGCCGGTATTCAGAAATAAGGTGAAATCTTTTTGCGCGACATTATTAAAATAGAGCGCCGTCGATTCAGCTTCAAATATGCTCTGACGCGCTTCCAGCGAACGTTTGACGATGCCACTGGCAGCTTGGTTGCTTAATTTTTCAAGCGGTTTATTTAGGCTGCCAAGATACATATTGGTTGTGGCAATGATGTACAAGTCATCACTATCATCCTGTAGCTCAACTGGTACTTGGCGGGCGCAGACAAAGCCTTCGGTGTTAAGTCCCAGCAAACCGGCAATTTGCACCAGTACCCCTGCGGCAAAATTTTGCAATCCTTGTAGCGCCATTAATTCTGTGCTGGCATGGATGATCATTTCCAGGCCGCGACGGCTGGCGCTGATCGCGCAGATTTGTTCGTAGGAACGTATGGCTGAGGTAACGGCAGTGTAGAGTTTGGTACGGGTCAGTTCCGATTTGGTTTTGTAATCATTGATGTCGTAATCGCGTATCGCATCTATTTCTGGTGCATAGCCTGGTTGTCCAGTGCGCAATATGATACGTACATCAGTCAGGCCCAGGGTTTTACGTATATGGCTGACCAATTGCAAGCCGGCGTCTTCCTGCTCCATGACCACATCCAGCAGGATGATGGCAATATCGGTTTCATTTTTCAGGATGTCGCGCGCTTCAGCAGCAGAATAGGCATGCAGAAAGCTGAGGGCGCGATGCTGTATCTCCAGACTGCCCAAAGCAAAAGTTGTGGCAGAGTGAACATCAGGATCATCATCAATAATCATGATCCGCCAAGTCTGCGCGGGCCGTGAAGCCGTCGCAGTTTCATCGCTGTCTGGTTCATCTAGGAAAACCAGATCATCTTCAGAAGAGTGGATCGTTGAATTCATCTGTAATGCGGCTCCATGCTTGGCATATCGTATGGTAAGGGCACTGCAAAATTGGTTCTTTGCGGAACTATGACACTAAATGTATCCGTAGCCAAGCTTCATCTATTTTTCATTGGTAAGAATAAAACAAGATTCGTCTGAACGGGGAGAAAAATGTCCTGAATTTGGCTGGAATGTGCGAAAAATAGTGAAATCTTTCTCTTCCTTGCGTGGAAGCGAAATTCTGTGCGGCGCGCTTCACTGGTAAAATGGGCTTCATTCTGTCTAACCTCTCATTTTTGAAATATTATGTCCGGTAATACTTTTGGCACTTTGTTTACTGTTACAACCTTTGGCGAGTCTCACGGGCCCGCAATTGGTTGCGTGATTGATGGCTGCCCTCCAGGCATGGACTTGTCTGAAGCAGACATACAGCCAGAACTTGATCGCCGCCGCCCTGGGACCTCGCGTCATGTGACTCAGCGGCAAGAGCCTGATACGGTGGAGATACTGTCTGGCGTTTATCAGGGCAAAACCACAGGAACACCGATTGGTCTGTTGATCCGCAATCAGGATCAGCGGAGCAAGGATTATGGCAACATAACTGAAACCTTTCGCCCTGGTCACGCCGATTTCACTTACTGGAATAAATATGGCATCCGCGACCCGCGCGGCGGTGGGCGTTCTTCTGCACGCCTGACTGCGCCGGTCGTTGGTGCAGCTGCGATCGCCAAGAAGTGGTTGAAACAGCAATACGGAACAGTATTCCATGGCGGCATGAGTCAGTTAGGCGAAATTGTCATTCCTTTTCAGGCTTGGGAGCATGCTGCAAACAATCCATTCTTTGCGCCAACGGCAGATGCTGCTCTTATACTTCAGCTTGAAAACTATATGGATGCATTGCGCAGGGATGGTGATTCCATCGGCGCCAAGATAGATGTGGTCGCATCCAACGTACCGGTCGGTCTGGGCGAGCCTATTTATGACAAACTCGATGCAGAAATTGCTTATGCCATGATGGGGATTAACGCTGTCAAAGGTGTGGAGATAGGTGCCGGTTTTCGCTCTGTTGCTCAGCGCGGCTCTGAGCATGGTGACGAACTGATGCCAGAAGGCTTTGTTGGCAATAATGCAGGTGGCATACTTGGTGGCATTTCTACTGGACAGGATATTACGGTTTCCATCGCCATCAAACCTACCTCTTCGATACGCACGCCAAGAAGATCAATTGATAAAGACGGTAATCCGGTTGTGGTGGAAACTTTTGGTCGTCATGATCCTTGTGTTGGTATACGTGCAACGCCGATAGCTGAATCCATGCTGGCACTGGTCTTGATGGATCATGCCCTGCGCCACCGGGCGCAATGCGGCGATGTCAAATCAGCTCAGTGATTCCTGATAAATTATTTGCTTGATATCGCAAGTTCCCATTCCTTGTTGGTGAGTGGGAACATGCTAAACTGGGCCCGTTGCAACGGTGCCATAGCATTCTCATAGAGCATATTGCCTCTTTACCCGCCGCGCATCTCTATCACCATCAATATCACTTGCGCCGTTGGCCTGTTCGGTCACTTTCCTGAGCACACTTTTCTCAACTCAAAATTTTCACTGGCGATTTTCCAGATTAGCCCGAAAAACCAGATGAAAATTCGGCGATTATCATCAAACCCATGCATTTATACTGAAACTTTCATGCACCAATTTGGCGTGAGGGTTGGTTTTGCGTTGCACAATTGTGGCATAATCAAATGCGAAAAAAAGATGCAGTACAGGATGTTGCAAGAACCGATGACTTATTTCCAGGCTTCAGATTATGCTTAAAACGCTTTACGATAAATTATGGGAATCCCATGTAGTCCATTCCGAAGATGATGGCACTGCAATTCTCTATATAGACCGCCATTTGTTGCATGAAGTCACCAGCCCGCAGGCCTTTGATGGCTTGAAGCTGGCTGGACGTCAACCCTGGCGCCTATCCGCCAATCTGGTTGTGGCAGATCATAATGTGCCAACCACAAACCGCATCAATGGTATTGATGACCCGATCTCTCGCCTGCAAGTGGAAACGCTGGACTCCAATGCCAAAGAATATGGTTTAACCTATTTCAGCATGGCCGACAAACGCCAGGGCATCGTGCATGTCATCGGGCCTGAGCAAGGAGCAACTTTGCCAGGTATGACGGTCGTTTGCGGTGATTCACATACCTCCACGCATGGTGCTTTTGCCTGCCTGGCGCATGGTATTGGTACATCTGAGGTTGAGCATGTGCTAGCGACACAAACCTTGATAGCAAAAAAGTCCAAGTCCATGCTGGTGCAAGTTGATGGTGCCATGCCTGTGGGCGTGACAGCGAAAGATATCGTCCTGGCCATTATCGGCAAGATAGGTACCGCAGGTGGCACGGGCTATGCAATTGAATTTGCTGGTTCGACTATCCGCAGTCTGTCCATGGAAGGCTGTATGACGGTCTGCAATATGGCGATTGAAGCCGGTGCGCGTGCTGGCATGGTGGCGGTAGATCAAACTACCATCGACTATGTCAAAGGTCGCCCATTGTCGCCAGTTGGTCCGCATTGGGACAGGGCAGTTGAGTACTGGAGCACATTGCATACTGATGCAGGTGCCAAATTCGACATGGTCGTGACGCTGAATGCTGCCGAAATCAAACCGCAGGTCACTTGGGGTACTTCTCCTGAGATGGTGGTGGCGATAGATAGCCGTGTACCTGATCCTGAACAGGAAAAAGATGCCGTGAAACGCGATGCCCTAGAAAAAGCCCTGATCTACATGGCATTGCAACCAAATACTGCCATTTCTGACATCCGTATTGATAAAGTCTTTATCGGTTCCTGCACCAATTCGCGCATAGAAGATTTGCGCGCTGCCGCTGCAGTGGTGCGAGGCAAATATCGCGCCTCGAATGTCAAGCTGGCGATGGTTGTGCCAGGCTCTGGTTTGGTCAAAGAGCAGGCTGAACGCGAAGGTCTGGATCAGATATTTAAGGCAGCTGGCTTTGAATGGCGTGAGCCAGGTTGCTCCATGTGCCTGGCCATGAATGCCGATAGGCTGGAGCCGGGTGAGCGTTGTGCTTCCACTTCCAACCGTAACTTTGAAGGTCGTCAGGGGCAGGGCGGTCGCACCCATCTGGTGTCACCTGCAATGGCAGCTGCAGCAGGTGTTGCTGGGCATTTTGTTGACGTACGTGGATTGTCTTAATTTGTTTGGGGAGATGACATGAAAAAAATATTTGTAATGACGATGTGCGCGCTGGTGTTGACTGCGTGCAATACCGTTCAAGGCATAGGCAAAGACGTTAAAAAGGCTGGCGAAGCAGTCGAAAATGTAGGCAAAAAATAAGCAAGGGTATGGAAAAATTTACTTTACTCGATGGTTTGGTTGCGCCTATGGACAGGGCCAACGTTGATACCGATGCCATCATCCCCAAGCAGTTTTTGAAATCCATTAAGCGTAGTGGCTTTGGACCTAATCTGTTTGATGAATGGCGTTATCTTGATCATGGTGAGCCTGGCATGGACAATAGTAAGCGTCCGGTCAATCCTGATTTCGTACTAAACCAGTCTCGCTACCAAGGTGCGTCCATCTTGCTGGCGCGTAAAAATTTTGGTTGCGGCTCTTCGCGTGAACATGCACCCTGGGCCTTGGAGCAATTCGGTTTTCGTGCCATTATCGCTCCAAGTTTTGCTGATATTTTCTTTAATAACTGCTATAAAAACGGCGTGCTGCCTATCGTTCTTGGAGACGCGCAGGTTGATGTGCTATTCAATGAAGTTAAAGCCTTCCCTGGCTACCGCCTGATCGTGGATTTGGAGCAGCAAGTTGTGCGCACTACCAATGGCAGTGCCAGCTATGCCTTTGATGTTGATGCCTTCCGCAAGTATTGCATGCTCAATGGCCTGGATGATATTGGCCTGACTTTGCGCCAGGCTGACAAGATACGCGCTTTTGAAGAGCGCCATATTGCTTCTCAGCCCTGGCTCGCCAATACTATCTAAATTAATTTGTTGAGAATATGAAAATTGCTATTTTGCCGGGTGACGGCATAGGTCCTGAAATCGTTGAGCAGGCAGTCAAGGTATTGAACGCGCTTGGCGAATCTTTTGAAATGGAAACAGCACCTGTCGGTGGTGCTGGCTATGAAGCTTCTGGCCATCCTTTGCCAGAAGCAACGCTCAAACTGGCACTGGAAGCAGATGCTGTCTTGTTTGGTGCAGTAGGTGACTGGAAGTACGACACCCTGGATCGTCCATTGCGCCCTGAGCAAGCCATTTTGGGTTTGCGTAAAAACCTGAAGCTGTTCGCCAATTTGCGTCCAGCCATCATGTACCCGGAACTGGCCGGTGCATCGACACTGAAGCCGGAAGTGGTTTCTGGCCTGGATATCCTGATCATCCGCGAGCTGACAGGTGATATTTATTTCGGTCAGCCACGCGGTGTGCGTGTCTGCCCGGACGGACCTTTCAAAGGCGAGCGCGAAGGTTTTGATACCATGCGTTATGCAGAATCAGAAATCCGTCGTATTGCGCATGTGGCTTTCCAGGCTGCGCAAAAGCGTGACAAACGCCTGACCAGTGTCGACAAAGCCAATGTATTGGAAACTTTCCAGTTCTGGAAAGATATCGTCACTGAAGTCCATAAGGAATATCCTGACGTGGCGCTGGATCATATGTATGTCGACAATGCCGCCATGCAATTGGTGCGTGCGCCAAAGAAATTTGACGTTATCGTCACTGGCAATATGTTCGGTGACATCCTGTCTGATCAGGCATCCATGCTGACTGGTTCTATCGGCATGTTGCCATCTGCTTCACTGGATGCGAATAACAAGGGTTTGTATGAGCCTTCCCATGGCTCGGCACCGGACATCGCGGGCAAGGGCGTGGCCAATCCTCTGGCAACCATCCTGTCTGCCGCCATGATGTTGCGTTATTCCTTAAATAAGGCTGAACAGGCTGACCGTATCGAAAACGCCGTTAAAAAAGTCTTGGCGCAAGGCTTGCGTACCCCTGACATCTATGAGGCAGGTACAACCAAGGTTGGTACGGGCGAGATGGGGCAGGCTGTTTTACAGGCATTAAGTTGATTTTTGTTCGTGAAGTGCAGGGACGTCCTGCAAAATTTTAGGGAAAAATGATGAAACTGGTGGGTCTGGTAGGTTGGCGCGGTATGGTGGGTTCTGTCCTGATGCAACGCATGCAGGAAGAAGGTGATTTCGATCATATTGAACCCGTGTTTTTTTCAACTTCCAATACGGGTGGCTCGGCCCCTGCAATGGCAAAGAATGAAAAGACCTTGCAAGACGCAAATAATATTGAGGCGCTCAAGAAGTGCGAGATTATTATTACCTGCCAGGGCGGTGATTACACCAATGACATTTACCCAAAACTGCGCGCAACCGGCTGGAGCGGGCACTGGATAGATGCTGCCTCCAGTCTGCGCATGAATGATGACGCTGTGATTGTGCTTGATCCCGTCAACTTGCCGGTAATCAAGCAAGCTCTCGTCAAGGGCCAGAAAAACTGGATAGGCGGCAATTGCACTGTCAGTTGTATGTTGATGGGTGTTGGTGCTTTGTATAAGGCTGGTCTGGTAGAGTGGATGAGCACGCAAACTTATCAGGCTGCATCTGGTGGTGGCGCGCAGCATATGCGTGAATTGCTGACTCAATACGGTACTTTGAATGCAGAAGTGCGTGCTTTGCTGGATGATCCAAAAAGTGCAATTCTCGAAATCGACCGCAAGATCATTGCGAAACAGCGTTCCTTGTCAGAAGCCGAGACTGCCAATTTCGGCGTACCGCTCGGTGGGTCGCTGATCCCATGGATAGACAAGGATCTGGGAAATGGCATGTCCAAGGAAGAGTGGAAGGGCATGGCAGAAACCAATAAAATTCTCGGACAGGGGGAAGGCTTTGGCACTTCCGCTGTACCAGTCGATGGATTCTGCATACGTATAGGAGCCATGCGCTGCCATAGCCAGGCTTTGACATTTAAACTGAAAAAAGATGTGCCGGTAGCCGATATCGAAGCCATGATCGCTGCAGACAATGAATGGGTGAAAGTTGTGCCAAATACCCGTGAAGCCAGTATCCGTGATCTGACTCCTGTGGCTGTGACTGGCACCATGACAATTCCGGTTGGCCGTATCCGCAAACTGGCGATGGGGCCCGAGTACGTCGGGGCTTTTACTGTTGGCGATCAATTGCTGTGGGGAGCTGCAGAACCGCTGCGTCGAATGTTGCGGATTTTGATCGAAGATTGATGTTTTGAGGTAGTCTTAAAAACTTGTTGTAGAATATAGGGGGGCGTTTAACGCCCCCTTGTCGTTTTTGAAACTGCAGAAGTGCTTCGTCGAAGGTGTCGACGGGTATTTAGTTTCAATTTTAATAAATAAACAATTAGGATTTTGGCGATTATTTATTCACTTGTCATTTGGCAACAACATTTATGCGATATCCTTGCACTTCAAGGTTCTTAATGTATTTACCACTGTGATAAATCGCGTTAAGCTTGCGTGGCATTGTTTGTAATGTTAATGTGAAACATTAGGACGCGTCGCTAGGCAATGTGTAAAGCGTCACCCAGCGGACTTTGTTCGCCCAAAATTCCCAATATGTCTGACAAAATGCATAATCAAAAAAATCGTCTGTGATTACCCTGGGACGCAAGGCGTTAAGTGTTGCTGTAGCGTCGTCCTTGTTTGCGCTGTCTAGCGCGCATGCTACCGGTCTCGGTAAATTGACCGTGTTGTCCGCTCTGGGGCAACCGCTTCGTGCCGAGATAGAGCTGACTTCCCCTGCTAAGGATGAAGTTGATTCTCTGGTGCCCAAACTGGCATCTCAGGATGCTTTTAAACAAGCCAACATAGACTTTAATGCCGCGCTATTGTCCCTGCGTTTTGCCATCGAGCAGCGTGGTGCCAATTATGTGATACGCATCAGTTCTGCCCAGCCGATGAACGAACCGTTCGTCGATATGTTGGTGGAGATGAACTCATCCAACGGCAAGCTGGTAAGAGAATACACCTTCTTGCTGGACCCCGCCGAATTGCGAAATAGTCAATCTGCGCAAGTCAGTAACCCTACACTTGTTGCTGGAAAGCCACAAAATTTTACCATTCCGAGTTCTGCAAAAAATAACCGGCCTACCACGCCGGAAACCAGTGCAGGAAGTAAGTCCGCTACAAAAAACGCTGAGGCCAGCAAAGACATTACTTCTGCTGGCGAATATCAGGTCAAAGCAGGTGATACATTAACCAAGATTGCTGGCGGTTACCGTGCAGAAGGCGTGTCACTGGACCAGATGCTGGTTAGTCTTTATCGTGCCAATCCGCAAGCCTTTGCCGGCAACAACATGAATCGCCTGAAATCAGGGCAGATTTTGACTATTCCTGATGCTGATTCTGCGCGTGCTAACACCGGCAGCAGCAATGAAGCACATTCTGTGGTCGTGGCGCATGCTGCAGACTTTAACGCTTACCGTAATAAATTGGCGGGCCAGGTAGCAGATGCGCCAGCAGAGAAAGCGCCAGCGACCAAGCAAAGCGGTGGTGGCAAAATCTCGGCCAAGGTCCAGGAAGTACCAAATGCGACAACCGACTCGCCTGATAAACTGAAGTTGTCCAAAGTTGGTCCTGCGTCTGCACGTACTGCGGGCAAAGGGGCGGGGGATGAAGATAAGCTGGCGAAAGAACGTGCTGCGCAAGAAGCTAATGCGCGCGTCAAAGAGCTGGAAAAAAATGTCAGCGATTTGAAAAATCTGCTGGAAGCGCAGAAGATAGAAATCAAGAACAAAGAATTGGCAGCCAAGCAAGCAGAGTTGACCAAGCCACGTACAGATGCGAAAGCCAGTGCGCCGGTTGCTGCAAGTATGCCTGCAGTCGCTGCACCTGCATCAGTGACAGCACCTGCTGCTGCCAGCGTGGCTGTGGCCCCGGCTCCCGCATCCGTGGCGACATCGGCCACTGCTTCAGTCGCTGCGTCTGCGCAAGTGAGTGTGCCTGCCAGCATGCCAGCAACAGCATCTGCTGCTTCTGCCGTAGCTACTGAAGCACCTAAGCCACCGGTGAAACGTAAAACGGTTGCACCGCCGCCACCGCCGCCAGAGCCGAGTTTCTTTGATAGCATTTCCGATTATCTCCTGCCTGGCGGTATAGGCTTGCTGGCCATCTTGGGTGGTCTGGGTATCTGGACTAGCCAGCGCAAGAAAAAAATGCAACAGTTTGAAGATAGTATCCTGACTGGTTCCAGCATGAAGGCAAACTCCATGTTTGGCTCTACTGGTGGGCAAAGTGTGGATACGAATAATAGCGTCTTCAATTCCAACTTCGCCCCTTCAGCAAGTCAACTTGACGCCAATGAAGTCGATCCGGTGGCAGAAGCCGATGTTTATATCGCCTATGGTCGCGATTCTCAGGCCGAAGAAATTCTGAAAGAAGCTTTGCGTACCCAGCCAGACCGTCATGCGGTCAGGGTGAAATTGCTGGAAATTTATTTTGGCCGTAAAGATGCCAAAACCTTTGAGCGTCTGGCCAGTGAGTTGTATGGCATGACCAGTGGTGAGGGTGATGACTGGGCTCAGGCTGCTTCTATGGGTATCGTGCTGGAACCAGGCAACCCGCTCTATGCAGGCGGTAAGGCCAAGGCAGAGATGGCAGCAGCGTCAGGCCTGGGTTCTGGTACTCAGCCACTGGAAGATCTGGATCCGGAAGCATTGCTGGCCAACTCCCTGTCTCAGGATATGCTCGAAGCAATCAGTATCATTGACACAGCAGAGCGTAATGGTGCAGCTAAATCCAAGGCTGAAGAACCAGCAATGGATGAGCATGCGCTGGATTTTGATCTGGATATTTCCGGCATGTCTGAGCCAGAAGTGCCAAAAATTCCTGAGCCTGTCGCTCGCGCTGCGCCGGTTGAAGTTCCAGTGGCTGCACCAGAAGTCGATTTTGGCACGATAGATTTTGATTTTGGCACTAAAGATCCTGAGCCAGCTCCCATCCCTATGATTGGAGAACCTGCACCAGAGATAGCGCCGCAGCCAGAAGCTGACAAGTTTGAGCTTGATCTCGGACATATTGATTTTGCGGAGGATAATTCTGCCGCCGACCCTTTGTCTCTGGACAAGTTCCTTGCAGATGAAAAAATCGATGAAAATCTGTTAGCTGCATCCCTCGCAGATGAGGCTGCAGAAACACCGTTACCAGAATTGACGGCAGGCAAAGCAGAGGCAGACGCGGTTTCAGCTTTTGAGTTTGATCTGTCCGGCATAGATCTTGATCTGGAACCTGCCGCTGCTCCTGTTGTTGAGGCAGAAGCGCCAGCGCAGAATGCAGAAATGGCGACCAAGCTGGACTTGGCCGTTGCTTATCATGAAATTGGCGACAAGGAAGGTGCCCGTGAATTGCTTGACGAAGTCCTCAAGGGCGGCACGACTGAGCAAGTAGAAAGAGCCAAGTCCATGATGGCGCAAATGGCTTGAGTTTCTTGAGGTAGTCATGACGGGCGCGGCACATGCTGGCGCCCGTTTTGTTTTTTGGGATATGGAGTTGCAGTGAAACGATTAGTTTTAGGTGTGCAGTACGATGGTGGTTCTTGGCAAGGCTGGCAGACACAGCCCTCAGGTAATACTGTGCAAGATGCGCTGGAGCGGGCGTTGCAGCAGTTTACCAAGGCAGAAATCAAGACAACCTGTGCAGGCCGTACTGATGCCGGTGTCCATGGCATAGAGCAAGTCGTGCATTTTGATTGTGATCTGGTACGTGAGCCCTACTCATGGGTAAATGGAGTCAACGCTTTTTTGCCTGCCTCTGTAGCAGTCCAGTGGGTAAAAGAACTACCTTTAGATACTGAGTCCGAAGACAACTTTCATGCACGCTTTAGTGCCAGGGCGCGCACCTACCATTATATTTTGCATAATGCCGCCATTCGGTCACCGATGTGGAGCGGACGGGCAGGGTGGACCTTTCGTGCGCTGGATGTGGAGCGCATGCGCGCTGCTGCTACGCATCTATTGGGCGAACATGACTTTTCTGCCTTTCGTGCCTCAGGTTGTCAGGCAAAGACCCCGGTCAAGCATATGTACGACATACAGGTACGGCGCCAGGGCGAGATGATTATCTTTACCTTGCGTGCCAGTGCCTTCCTGCATCACATGGTCAGAAATATCGTTGGTTCGCTGATCTTTGTTGGTACAGGTAAGAGGGAGCCTGAATGGATGGGTGAAGTGCTGGCCAGCATGAACCGCGAAATCGCCGCGCCTACCTTCATGCCTGACGGCTTATACCTGGCCAGAATCGACTATGAAGACAAATGGGGCTTGCCACAAAGAGATTTGGTGGAAACTCTGGCTTTCTTGTCTTTTTTGTAGTGCTCAACTGACATCAACTCGACGATTTATCGGCTTTCTGGGGTGAAATCCGGTAAAATGGCGTTTTGCAAAACCCAAACTGAAGGCGCTCGCCTGGGGAAGCTTGCCCAGCTCAGAGCGCTTTTTTTATAGCTGGTATTCGCTTCACCTTTGTTTCTTTCGTAATTTCAATGAATAACATCCGCAATTTTTCGATTATTGCCCATATTGACCATGGCAAATCCACACTGGCAGATCGTATTATCCAGCTTTGTGGCGGCCTCTCCGACCGCGAGATGGAAGCGCAAGTGCTTGATTCCATGGATATTGAGCGTGAACGTGGTATCACTATCAAGGCCCAGACAGCGGCCCTGCATTACAAGGCACGCGATGGTCAGATTTATAACCTGAACCTCATCGATACACCGGGTCACGTCGATTTCAGCTATGAAGTCAGCCGGTCTCTGTCCGCCTGCGAAGGCGCCTTGCTGGTCGTTGATGCATCCCAGGGTGTGGAAGCTCAGACAGTAGCAAACTGCTATACCGCTATTGAACTCGGTGTCGAGGTAGTCCCCGTCCTGAACAAGATTGACTTGCCATCTGCCGATCCCGATAATGCCTGCCAGGAAATCGAAGAAGTCATCGGCATAGATGCTTCAGATGCTGTGCACTGCTCAGCAAAAACCGGTCTGGGTGTTGAAGATGTACTCGAATCGCTGATCGTTAAAGTACCACCTCCGCAAGGCGACCCAACTGCACCTTTGCAAGCACTGATCGTCGACTCATGGTTTGATAATTATGTAGGCGTTGTCATGCTGGTGCGTATCAAGAACGGTACGCTGCGCCCTAAAGACAAGATATTGTTCATGGCAACAGAAGCGCAGCATCTGGTGGAGAGTGTAGGCGTGTTTACGCCCAAATCACTGAGTCGTACAGAATTGTCGGCTGGCCAGGTCGGGTTTGTGATTGCTGGCATTAAGGAACTGAAGTCGGCTAAAGTCGGTGACACCATTACAGTTGCCAACAAACCTGCTGCCGAGCCTTTGCCCGGTTTTAAAGAGGTGCAGCCGCAAGTGTTTGCCGGTTTGTTCCCGGTTGAAGCCAATCAATACGATGCCCTGCGCGATTCCCTGGAAAAACTTAAGCTCAATGACGCTGCGCTGATGTATGAACCTGAAGTGTCACAGGCGCTGGGTTTTGGCTTCCGCTGCGGCTTCCTTGGTTTGCTGCACATGGAAATCGTCCAGGAACGTCTGGAACGTGAATTCGACATGGACCTCATCACCACAGCACCAACGGTGGTGTATGAGGTACTGATGGCCGATGGCAGCATCCTGATGGTGGATAATCCGTCCAAGATGCCAGAACCATCCAAGATAGAAGAAATTCGCGAACCTATTGTCACCGTCAATCTCTACATGCCGCAAGAGTATGTGGGTTCGGTGATTACCTTGTGTACACAAAAGCGCGGTGTGCAGCTGGATATGAATTATCACGGCCGCCAGGTCAAATTGACTTATGAAATGCCAATGGCTGAAATTGTCTTGGATTTCTTTGATCGCCTGAAATCCACTTCCCGTGGTTATGCTTCCATGGACTATGAGTTCAAGGAAAACCGCGCTGCAGATGTGGTCAAGGTGGACATGTTGATCAATAGCGAAAAGGTCGATGCACTGGCTATTATCGTGCACAGGGCAAACAGCCATTTCCGTGGCCGTGCCGTCGCCGCAAAAATGCGCGAATTGATCCCGCGCCAGATGTTTGACGTGGCAATTCAGGCTGCAATTGGTTCCAACATCATCTCGCGTGAAAATGTCAAAGCCTTGCGCAAAAATGTGTTGGCGAAATGTTATGGTGGCGATATCAGCCGTAAGCGCAAATTGCTGGAAAAACAAAAAGCGGGTAAGAAGCGCATGAAGCAGGTGGGTTCAGTGGAGATCCCGCAAGAAGCGTTTTTGGCGATTTTACAAGTGGATGAAAAATGAGCTTGCAATCAATCTTAGGCAACTTTGCCCTGATCCTGTTTGTTTTGACTATAGTGACAGGTGTGATCTGGTTTCTGGATACCTTTATATTTGCCAAACAACGTCGTCAAAATGCCGACAAGGCTTTGGCTGAATACGATGCCCGCCGGTCCAAGTTGACAGCAGAAGGTATACGACTGGAGGAAAATACCCGCCATGAACTGGAAGCTAACTTGCTCAAGCAACCTGTCTGGGTAGAATATTCCGGCAGTTTCTTTCCAGTGATTGCACTGGTATTTTTCTTGCGTTCCTTTTTGTTCGAACCTTTTAAAATTCCATCCGGCTCAATGTTGCCAACTTTGTTTATTGGTGATTTGATATTGGTCAATAAATTCACCTACGGTATACGCCTGCCGGTGATTAATAAAAAGATTATTTCCATCAATGATCCACGCAGAGGTGATGTCATGGTATTTAAATACCCTGTAGATCCATCTGTAGACTATATTAAACGTGTGATCGGTGTGCCTGGTGATAAAATCGTGTATAAAAACAAGCGCTTATCAGTAAATGGTAAAGATGTTTCATACACTAGCATGCCTGATTTCCGTGATAATCTTGATTACCTCAAGCATTACAAGGAAGACCTGACAGGTCTTAGCCACAGTATCCTGATCAATGAGCAAAGACCTGCCTTTGTCGAGCCATATGATTTCAAGGGTAAAGAGTTATGTGCATATGAAATCGATGGTTTTAGCTGTACCGTACCAGCGGGACGTTATTTCATGATGGGCGATAACAGGGATAATAGTCAGGACAGCCGATTCTGGGGATTTGTACCAGATGAAAATATTGTCGGTAAAGCATTTTTCATCTGGATGAATTTTGGTGACATCGAACGTATTGGTAGTTTTCATTAAACTTCAATCTTAATCAGGAATTGAATATTTATGTCTAAAAATCAACATTTTTCTGCGCAAAAACAAAAAGGCATTACTTTAATCGGTTTGCTCATGGCTATGGCTGTGGTGATCGTAGTCGCCATGGTTGCAATGAAAGTTGTACCTACCATGATCGAATATAACTCTATTTCGAAGGCCATCAATAGCACCAAAAATTCTGGTTCTACGCCCAGAGAAATACAAGTTGCTTTCGACAGGCAAAAAGAGGTCGGCTATTTCGATGCTGTTTCAGGCAAGGATCTGATTATTACCAGGAATACAGATGGCGGTTTTGATCTGCATTTTTCTTACGCCAAGAAAATACCTCTGGTTGGTCCTGCTAGCATCTTGATGGAATATTCAGGTACGACTGCCAAGAATGGTATTGTCGTTACCAAACCTGTCAAGGCAGATTAAGTTACGCGTATGAATCAACAACTATTGCAGAAAAGGCTGGGGCACCAGTTTAGCAACCCCGCTTTGTTGCAGCAGGCTTTGACACATCGTAGTCATAGTGTTTTGCATAATGAACGTCTGGAATTTCTTGGCGACTCAGTTCTGAATTGTGTCGTCGCATCCCTGTTGTTCGATAGTTTTGCCAATATTGATGAAGGTGATTTGTCGCGCGTACGTGCCAACCTGGTCAAACAACAGTCGTTGTATGAGATTGCCCAGAGAATAGAGTTGTCCCAGTTCTTGCGCCTGGGAGAGGGAGAATTGAAATCCGGCGGATTCCGACGGCCCTCGATTTTGGCAGATACGCTGGAAGCCTTGTTCGGCGCGATTTTCCTTGATGCGGGCTTTGATGCCGCGCGTGAAGTCATCCGTTCCCTGTATGCGCCGGTGTTGGCAAGTGTTGATCCAACTACCTTGGGCAAGGATGCCAAGACATTGCTGCAAGAGTTTTTGCAAAGTAAAAAAATCGCCTTGCCGCAATATAACGTCGTGGCAACCCATGGCGCGGCACATAATCAGGAGTTTGAAATTGAATGCTTGGTGCCAAAATTGGAAATACAAGTTTTTGGTACAGGTGGTAGCCGCCGTGCCGGCGAGCAGGCTGCAGCCAAGCTGGCGCTGGAAACTGCCCTGGCCATGCTGGTACGTTCGCCTGCAGCCAAGAAATCCAAGCCACGCGCTTCACAATTAAAGCTGGCTGGCATAGCGACAGTACAAGGCGAAGCAGTGTCAGAAGCCAAACCGCAATCAGCCAAGCAAAAAAGTTTGCTGGATGTAGAGACACCCAAGGCTGACAAGCCAAAAATGGTACAAGGCATTATCGGCACGGCCGCAGCAGATGAACTGCTGACCCATGACATTCACCCTGAGACTCACCCTAAGACTGCCTGACCACCGCATGACTGAATTAATAGACAATCCTGATTTCCGCTGTGGTTACATCGCCATCGTCGGGCGACCTAACGTCGGTAAATCGACCCTGATGAACGCCCTGATAGGCGCCAAGGTCAGCATTACCTCACGCAAGGCACAAACTACCCGCCATCGTATTACTGGGATACAAACCAAAGACAATACCCAGTTCGTGTATATTGATACGCCGGGCTTCCAGACCCGTCATTCAAATGCACTGAATCGCACGCTGAACCGCACTGTCACCACAACACTGACAGCGGCAGACGTGATTTTGTACATCATAGAAGCTGGCACTTTTGGCCCTGCAGATCAGCAGGTGATTAATTTGCTGCCGAAAGACGTACCGTGTATCCTAGTCATTAACAAATCAGACCGCGTTAAAGACAAGGCCGTGATGATGCCGTTTGCCCAAAAAGTGGCGGCTCTGCATACTTTTGCGGCCATCGTGCCAGTATCCGCAACCTTGCGCTTCCAGCTTGAAAATCTGGAAAGCGAAATCCGCAAATACCTGCCGTTGAACCCGCCCATGTTCGGCGAAGACGATATCACAGACCGCAGCGAAAAATTCTTGGCTGCAGAGATCGTGCGCGAAAAATTGTTCCGCTTTGTTGGTGATGAATTGCCTTACACCAGCACCGTGTTGATAGAGAAATTTGAGCAAGAAGGCAATCTGCGTCGCGTGTTCGTCGCCATCCTGGTGGATCGGGATGGCCACAAATCCATGGTCATCGGCAATAAAGGTGCGCGTCTGAAAGATATCTCTACACAGTCACGTCAGGACATGGAAAAACTGTTTGGTGGCCCCGTGTATCTGGAAATCTGGATCAAGGTTAAATCTGGCTGGGCAGACAATGAAGCCGGTTTGCGTGCCTACGGTTACGAGTAAAACCATCCATGGATGAGCAGGCAGTCGCCGTGCAGGAATACAGTGCCGTTGCAGATGCGGCTGCTGTACAGACAGCGCCACCTGCTGCCAAAAAAACTGCTTCACGCCCACGCGCACCCAAAGCTGCGCCACGGGTTGCCAGCAAATCCCCTGCCAAAGACTTGCGCATACTGGAGCAGCCAGGCTTTGTCCTGCATTCCTGGCCCTATAAAGAAACCAGTCTCATCATCGATGTACTTACGCGTGACCACGGCCGCATCGCCCTGGTTGCCAAGGGTGCAAAGCGCCCGCATTCTCAATTGCGCAGTGTCTTGCAAACTTTCCAGCCACTACAGTTGGGCTGGACAGGCAAAGGTGAAATCCGTACGCTAACGACAGCAGATTGGGTGGGCGGCATGCTGCCGCTGGAAAAATCCGCCTTGCTATGCGGCTTTTACCTCAATGAATTGTTGGTCAAGTTCCTCATGCGCGATGAAGCGCACCCTGATTTGTTTGATCTGTATGTCTCCACGCTAAATCAGTTGGCTCATGATGAACCTGCTACGATCGTCCTGCGTCGCTTTGAATTCGCATTGCTGCGCGAATCCGGCTTGCTGGGTGACCTGACACGCTGCACGCAACAGCGTGAACGCGTACAGGCAGAACAATTCTATGTGCTCGACCCAGAACGCGGCCCCAGGCCTGCCATGCCAGCCGACAGTGTACCCAGGGTCAGCGGCAAGACTTTGCTGGCCATGCAGTGCGGCGACTATACTGAACAAAGCACGCAACTGCAAAGCAAGCTGCTGATGCGCTTTTTGCTTGCCCATCATTTGCATGGAGCAGCGCTAAATACCCGGCAAATACTGATCGATTTGCAAAATCTATGAATATCCATCAACAAAGCCAGTTGATAGAACTGGGCGTGAATATCGACCACGTTGCCACCCTGCGCAATGCGCGCGGTACGAAGTATCCAGATCCTTTGCAAGCGGCCTTGCTAGCAGAAGAGACAGGGGCAGATTGCATCACCCTGCATTTGCGTGAAGACCGTCGGCATATCCGTGATGCAGATGTAGAACAGCTGCGTCCACGCATCTTGACGCGCATGAATCTGGAAACTGCAGTCAATAATGAGATGCTGGACCTGGCTTGTCGCATCTTGCCTCATGACGTTTGCCTGGTGCCAGAACGCCGGGAAGAAATCACGACAGAAGGCGGCCTCGATGTTGCCCGTGATTTTGCCAAAGTGCAAGCCGCAGTCAGGCAATTGCAGGCGGCAGGCATACGCGTGTCATTATTCATCGATGCAGATGAGCAGCAGATACTAGCCAGTTCAGAAGCGGGTGCCAGCGTCATAGAAATTCACACTGGCCGCTATGCTGACGCGTTTGATTCACAATTGCAGGCACAAGAACTTGCACGCATAGCGCAAGCCGCCATCACTGGCATACGCCACGGTTTGAAAGTGAATGCCGGACATGGCTTGCACATGACTAATACTGCCGCGATTGCTGCCATTCCAGAAATTTCAGAATTGAATATCGGCCATGCCATCGTCGCCCAGGCCCTGTTCGTCGGCTGGCAAAAAGCCATCAGCGACATGAAAGCCCTGATGGTCAAAGCCAGACTGGCAACATTGCATAGAGCAGCCTGACATGATCTACGGCATAGGCACCGACATCGTACAAATCTCGCGCATGCAGGAAGCCTTGGTGCGCAACGGTGAACGCTTTGCTGAAAAAATCCTGGGGCCAGAAGAATTGACGATCTATCGCGAACGCAAAGCTTTGGTCGAAGCGCGCGGCTTGCGTTATCTGGCCACGCGCTTTGCTGCAAAAGAAGCTTTTTCCAAGGCAGTGGGCATGGGCATGCGTGAGCCCATGAACTGGCATGCTATGCAAACGCTGAATAACGATCAGGGGCAGCCTGTCGTGAAGACTAACGGTAATATGCTGGAATGGATGAAGGAACGCAGTTTGCAGGCGCGTATCTCCGTCAGTGACGAAACTGATTACGCCATCGCCTTTGTCATCATTGAAGTTGAACAATCCCTGCTAAAGTAGCGGCTTCCACAAGCGCTGCAGATTGATTGCATCATGAACGAACCAAATATCTCAGAAGCACGCCAGCAAGTGCTCGATCTGGTTGCCAAATTACCTAACCTGCCGGGTGTGTACCGCTATTTTGACAGTAATGATCAGGTGCTGTACGTCGGCAAGGCGCGTGATTTAAAAAAACGTGTCTCCAGTTACTTTCTAAAGAACCTGTCCAGTCCGCGCATCGCGATGATGGTAGAGAAAATCGCCAAGCTCGAAACCACAGTCACCCGTAGTGAAGCCGAAGCACTTATCCTTGAAAACAATCTCATTAAGGCATTAAAGCCACGCTATAACATCCTGTTCCGTGATGATAAGTCTTATCCCTACCTGAAAATCACCACAGAAAAAACACCACGCATGATGTATTACCGTGGTGCGATCGATAAAAAGCATCAGTACTTCGGGCCATTTCCATCAGGCTGGGCAGTCAAGGAATCGATGCAGATCTTGCAGAAAGTCTTTTTGCTGCGCAGTTGTGAAGACAGCGTGTTTGCCAATCGCACCCGTCCATGTCTGCTGTACCAGATCGGTCGGTGCAGTGCGCCTTGTGTCAAAATTATTGCGCCAGAAGACTACCAGCAAGACGTCAACAATGCCGCCGACTTTCTACGTGGTCGCCAGCTTGAAGTCATGCAGACCCTGGAAAAAAAGATGCTCGATTTTTCTATGGAACTCAAATTCGAGCAGGCAGCCGCCGTGCGCAATCAAATGCAGGCTCTGTCCAAAGTCTTGCACCAACAAAGCATGGAAACCGCAGGCGATGTCGATATCGATATTTTGGCCGTGGTAGTGGAGGGCGGTCGCGCCTGCGTCAATCTCGCCATGGTCAGGGGGGGGCGGCATCTGGGCGACCGGGCTTATTTCCCTACCCATGTCGATGATGCCCTCAGCGTCGCAGAAAATGAAATCGAAGTAGAAGTTATCTCTGCCTTTTTGGCGCAGCACTATGTTGACCAGTTCATCCCTTCCACACTGGTCATGAATGTGGAACTCGATGCACCTGATCTCATGCTGGCTCTGGCCGAACAATGTGGCCACCGCATCCATCTGTCCTTCCAGCCGCAGGAACAGCGCCGCGCCTGGCTGGATATGGCCGTCAAAGGTGCCAGGCTGGCGCTGGCGCGCATGTTGTCAGAGCAGGGCTCGCAACAGGCTCGCACCCGCGCCCTGGCAACCGTGCTGGAGCTGGAGGTAGAAAACCTCGAAGAATTGCGCGTTGAATGTTTTGACATCAGCCATACACAAGGTGAAGCCACCCAGGCATCCTGTGTCGTGTTCCATCATCACGCCATGCAAAACGGCGAATACCGTCGCTTCAACATCAAGGACATTACAGGTGGAGATGATTATGCCGCCATGCGCCAGGTGCTGTTCCGCCGCTATGAGAAAGTCGCCAGTGGTGATGCAGGCGGTGAAGATGCCAATGCGCGCCGCATGCCAGACATCGTCCTGATCGACGGTGGTAAAGGCCAGGTCGAAATTGCACGGCAAGTTTTTGTCGAACTTGGTCTCGATATCAGCCTCATCGTCGGCGTCGCCAAAGGCGAGGGCCGCAAGGTCGGCCTCGAAACTCTGGTATTCGTCGATGGCCGCGCAGCGAAGGAGTTGGGCAAGGAATCTGCCGCCCTCATGTTGATCGCCCACATCCGCGATGAAGCTCACCGTTTTGCCATCACAGGCATGCGTGCCAAGCGCGACAAGGCCAGACAGGCCTCGCAACTGGAAGAGATAGAAGGCATAGGCCCCAAACGCCGCCAGCGCCTGCTGGTGCGTTTTGGTGGTTTAAAAGGCGTCAGCGATGCCAGTGTCGCTGATTTGGCCAGCGTAGAAGGCATTTCTCGTCAATTGGCAGAAGAAATTTACAAGCGGCTGCGATAGGGAAATATAATTGCGTCAGTCGCTGGCATCGTAGCCAGCGAGCCTGATGCATAAACCGAATAAAAACCACAACAACATGCCTTTCAATTTTCCTATCCTGCTGACCTGGCTCCGTGTCGCGCTGATACCGCTGGTCGTAGGTGTTTTTTACTTGCCCGATCTCTGGTTAAGCCCCTTTGAAAAAGGTTTGGCATCCACCACGATTTTTATCGTCGCCGCAGTGACCGACTGGTTTGATGGCTTCCTGGCACGCAGATGGGATCAGACATCCTCATTCGGCGCCTTCCTCGACCCTGTGGCAGACAAACTCATGGTCGCAGGTGCCTTGCTGGTGCTGGTGCAACTTGACCGCGTCAACGCCGTGATCGCCTTCGTCATCATCGGTCGCGAAATCACCATCTCTGCTCTGCGTGAATGGATGGCACAGATAGGCGCCTCAAAATCGGTGGCTGTCAGCTCCCTGGGCAAGATCAAGACAGCAGCACAGATGACTGCTATCCCCATGCTGCTTTACTATGACATGCTGTTCGGCATGATAGACACCAAGATGCTGGGCTCCTGGTTGCTCTTGATTGCAGCCATCCTGACAGTCTGGTCCATGTTCTATTACCTGCGCAAGGCATGGCCCTTAATCAAGGAAACCACCGATAAAATGAAGTAATCGTGGAATGATCTTTGATTGGGTAGTTGACACACAGGCTGGATGATATATAATTCTGGTCTTCGCAACGCGGGAGTAGCTCAGTTGGTAGAGCGCAACCTTGCCAAGGTTGAGGTCGAGAGTTCGAGACTCTTCTCCCGCTCCAAGAATTTTTGGACGGCAGCGAAAAGCAGTAAAGTAATATAGTTGTAAAAATGCGGGAGTAGCTCAGTTGGTAGAGCGCAACCTTGCCAAGGTTGAGGTCGAGAGTTCGAGACTCTTCTCCCGCTCCAAAATGGCGTAGTACTTGAAGTACCAGTAGCACATCTGCGGGAGTAGCTCAGTTGGTAGAGCGCAACCTTGCCAAGGTTGAGGTCGAGAGTTCGAGACTCTTCTCCCGCTCCAGATTCTGAAGGGAAGCAAGGCTTCCCTTTTTTGTTCAAGTTGCACCGCATTTCAGCGATCATCAAGCGTGATAAAATCACTCAAGACAAGACGCCGAGATAGCACCCCTGGCGGGGTAGCAAAGTGGTTATGCAGCGGCCTGCAAAGCCGTAGACGCCGGTTCGATCCCGACCCCCGCCTCCAAATACAAAAAGCGCTTTAGAGCGCTTTTTTTCCAGAACCCGACTTAGCGTTTCGCTAAGCAGGTTGTAGTAGTGGGCCCGAGTGGTGAAACTGGTAGACACATCGGACTTAAAATCCGCCGCTTCGTTAATAGCGGGCGTGCCGGTTCGATTCCGGCCTCGGGCACCACATACTTACTTTTCAATACCTACAACAGAATGTTAAGCCAATGAGTTCAACGGCTTAGCTCGATCTTGGCTCTCTTGAAATCTTTTAGCTTGACCTAAATTCTCCTGTTTATACGTTTCACATCTTTTCCGTTAGTAAAATGATTGCCAAATCGACTTTTGCGATTTCATTGTTTTTTATAGAATTAACATTACACTATGTGACGAATGAATCTTAACCGAAGTTAAAATGGAGACTGAAATGGAATCTATGTATGAAGTTCTGGCATTAAATTTTAAATCCTCGACTGACGAGAAAAAAAATGCGGTAACAATTCACATGAAAAGTGGAGCATCCCATTTCGGCTATGTCAGGGAAATAAGTGATACTTCGAAAATTGTAAAAATTCGGATTGTTAATCCGAGTGGAAAATCATTTCAAGACGCTTATCTGGACATCAATAGTATTGAATCAATTTTAGCCACCTCTGTTTAGCAGTTGTTGTTTTGAGGGCGTATGGCTATCAGGTTCAAGTGGCGCGAAAGCCAGTTTCTTAGAGCCTGTTCGAGATCTTTTTTGATCACCCCCGCCGCAAGAGCAAAGTGAGGAATGCCAAATTAACGAATTGCAAGCTGGTATTCAATTGTCGCTCACAGTTTTTCCAAAGGCGAT
>Ga0187843_10000285_pt1 | contig 38685 bp, 35 predicted proteins | sample SpaLakP09_SKY_43_FD_134516 | JGI IMG/M metagenome (GOLD analysis project Ga0187843, IMG submission 134516) | Oligotrophic lake water microbial communities from Sparkling Lake, Wisconsin, USA - SP09_SKY_43 | ecosystem: Environmental > Aquatic > Freshwater > Lake | place: USA: Sparkling Lake... | reverse complement strand
GGTTCTAATAATTAGCAGAAGGCCACTGCGCATTTGAAGTCAAAACAACTGGCGTCGGTTCAGTTCTAGCCACATTAACTGGAGTCATAACAATTGCAGGTACAGATTCCTGTCTAAAAATTACAATTTCTTCAAGATCATTTGCAATAATAGGTTTTGCGACCTTAGAATCCGCAAAATGTTTCCTATAAGTTTCAATCACATTATTAGGAATTGGCGGCGCAACTTCTGAAACATGTTGTATAGTTTCACGCAGTTTTTTCAGTAGTTTACTAGCATCAACACGCTGATGAACTGGAAGGGCCAATTCAATTTCTATAATCTTGTAGGTCTTCAAATACAGTTGAGAAGTTATTCTATGCGATTCGGAACGTTGAGCAAACTTATAGTATGAATTGATGGTATTCAATATTCCTACAATAAGCGACATAGCCCCAATTGCAACCGGTGGTACAAGATTAGAAGTTGCCGCCAAGAAACCAGTTACTGAGGCAAGAATAATCGCAGGAATTTGTATGGCATCATTGCGTTTGGATGCCCAACGACTGGCCAAATTATGCATATAATAAAATGATTGACTTATTTCTCCCTCTTTTTTAACAACCTTTTCAAGATTCGGATTCCAATCCTCATGTGGTTCAACGCTTTCCATTATACCCTTGCTCCAGAAAACAAATCAGCTAATTCATCTACAGCCACGTCCTTCTTTTCATCATAGACCTTGCTGTATCCATATTTTAGTCCTTCCTTAATTGTTTCAGAAATCTCAAGTTTAAATTCCTCATCCTCCGTTCCCAATAATACTTCCAGTTTATTAACCAAGGTGCGTAAGAGGGTATAGGGATCATTCCATATATTATCCTCGTTCATATTTTCATTATCTGTCGCATTGTTGTTCCGATTTATATTATTTTCCTTTCGTAAACCATAATATAAGGAGTTTACTAGTGTTAATACAAAGTTATCTATTTTTTTCTTATCCTTGACTGAACTTTTTTCAGACCTTATAATCCTTAAGAGTTGTTTTATCAATTTGATGGCCAAGGGAAGAAAATCATTGGGTTCTCTATCAACAGTAATAAGGTCATGTACCGTATTTTTTAAAGCCAGTTTTTTAACCTTAATAGTTTTAAGGACATTTTTTACTTCAGGTATGTCCGCTACCGGCTTATTCTTTTTATAGGTTTTACGAATCTTTTTTTTAGGAAATACACTCGGATGATATTTAACACCGCCCTCCATCTATTATTAGTCTTTAATTAGAGATAATGAAGGATATATTATTTCGTTTGGTAAAAATGGCCGATATAGGCTATGTGACGGTTCTTTATTTCCTTTCCGGGTTTATAGTCGCTAGATTAATTGATACCTACATTAATACATACGACAAAAAGGTAGAAGATAAAAAATCAACACCGATGTTACTTCTAGAAATCATATTTTTTCTATGGATTAACGGTATGATAATTTATATTATCCGAAATTTTATTGAAATCATTCCATCACCCTTTGAAAACATCTATGGTCTAAAACACGGACTTTTAAATGAGCTTAAATATGCCCCCTTACTTGAATTCACCTTGCTCTACTATCAAGTTCATTTGACTGATAAACTCAAGAATTTATATAATAGATTTTCTAATCAGAATGATGAAGCTAACTAACAGATTCGCTTTCCCAAACAACTTCAAGGTCGCCAACATAGGTCTTATAGTCCGTTGCCTTTGATGTGGATTGTTCAGAATTAAGTAAGACAAGTAAGGCCTTTACACGTTTTTCAACTGGCGTTCCAAATTCTTTCTTAGACAGATTCTTCCATTTCCATTCAAATTGTAGGGCTGAACGTTGGTGTGGAAATCCGGTTACATGCCCTATACGTGTCCATGTACGACCGCTTGTAGCCCGCGCACCCCCCGATTGAACTTGATTGTGTTGTAAAAGGCGGCGATCAAGATCCATGGTTGCGCCAACATAGGTGCGTTGTTTCTCAGTATCTTGTAGTAAGTAGACTTTCCACATACTATAATATATAAATTGTCTTTGGATGATTGTGAATATTTAAGATTGAAACATGCGTATATAAAATTGATGTACAAAACCTTGACATAGACTAATTAAATATGCTTCGTCAAGTAGACCTTTCTAAGCCCCCTGAGCATAAGGTTCAGGAATATGCGATTGAATACAAATTTCCCCTAGACATTTTCCAAGAACACGCAATTTCTGCTATTGACCAAGGTCACAATGTTCTTGTATGTGCTAAAACCGGATCGGGTAAGACTTTGATAGGGGAGTACCAAATCGCCCACAGCCTCAAAAAGGGTCAGCGTGTCTTTTATACGACTCCAATCAAGTCCCTAACAAATCAGAAATTCCACGACCTTAAAACAATGTGGCCAGGACGTGTTGGAATTATGACAGGTGATATTAAATTCTGTCCACATGCCGATATTATAGTGATGACAACTGAGATTCTCCGCAATCTTCTTTACAAAAAGGGAACATCAACTGAGAACGTAGGCATTACCGCATCCTTATCATTAGCTAATCTGGGAGCCGTTATCTTTGACGAATGTCATTACATTAACGACCGTGATCGTGGCAAGGTTTGGGAAGAAACACTCATTCTATTGTCACCATCCACACAACTTATATTACTTTCTGCAACCCTGGACAAGCCTGAACTCTTTGCCAACTGGCTAGGAGAACTAAAACAAGTTCCCTGCCATGTTATTCAAACACAATATCGTGTAGTTCCGCTCACACATTATGTTTTACAAGGCACTCAGCTTGTTCCAATCATGGACAGTAAGGAAATTTTCAGTGATTCGGCCTACAATGATTGGCTCCGTAATCGTCAAACTACTGAAAAGGAACACGATGCCTTTCAACGTAAGGTTAGCGCCGCAAAACAATCAGGTCATATCGGCCCTATCACAGGAAAGGTTAAACCAGTTAGTTTTCAGCATCAGCTAAATTCATGTATATCCATGCTAAATGACCGTACCCTACTACCAGCCCTAGCCTTTGTACTAAGTCGCAAGGGTTGTGAGCAACTTGCCTCCAAGACTGAGGCAACCCTACTAGACAGTAGTGATGTATCAGCAGCTCTTCATATCTTTGACTTTCATCTTCGTCATCATAAGACGCATCTAGAAACCCTTCCACAATATCATAATCTTCGGCGACTTCTTCAAAAGGGCATATCCTTTCATCACAGCGGTGTACTTCCAATGTTAAAGGAGGTCATTGAGATTCTGTTTACAAAGGGCTATATTAAACTCCTATACTGTACCGAAACATTCGCAGTTGGCATTAACATGCCAACAAAGACGGTTATTTTCACGGGACTCAGTAAATATGATGATGCAACAGGTGGAATGCGTCTATTGCGAACAGATGAATACATCCAGATGGCTGGACGTGCTGGTCGCCGTGGTAAGGACCCCCTAGGAACTGTTATCTATCTTCCTGATCGCGAACCACCAAGTGTGGCTGAGATGCGTTCTATGCTAAAGGGTGGAAAGCCGCAAGTTCAGAGCCGCATGGACTTTCATTATGACTTTCTTCTTAAAACCCTCCAGGGACAGAATCTACGTTGGATGGATATACTACAATCCTCATACTGGAATAAGCAGCATACCATGGCCATAGAAGCTGATACACGGGCCCTTGATGCCATTAAAACCACATTGGATTCAATGATTCTTGATGAAAATATGGTTGCAGAAATCAAGGAAAAAAACGAATTAGAAATACGTGTTAATAATTCTACAAATGCAAAGAAAAAAGAGGCACAGCGTCTATTAGATCGTTGGAAGGACTGCCATATTTCTCCAAAATGGACAAATGCAATTAAGAACTATGAAATCTATACTAAGACGCAAAAATCATATGAGGCCTTGGAACATACTTTGGCAAATATGAAAAGTTTCCATGGAAATGCGGAACTATGGCTAGAGGTTTTGGAGGAGGCTGGCTTTATTTACGAAGGCAAACTTACTAAAAAGGGTATCTTAGCCACAGAATGTAATGAGGGACATACAATTCTTACCGCAGAATTCTACACACGTGGACTTCATAAGAACCTATCAGCCACTGAACTCTTGTCAGCTATGGCCTGTCTTATTAATGAAAAAGAAACTGATGATACGCCATCATTGGAGGAAATGTCGGTTTCCAAGGAAGTGAAGAATGTACTATATGATCTTGATAAGATTACCAAGGAAATTCTAAAGCTAGAATCCAAAAAGGGTATCTGTAGCCGCGAATCCTATTGGAATCTGACAACAACCTGGATTGAGCCAATAACACGCTGGTTAGATGGAGACAACGCTAGTCAGATTTGCGCTGATTACGGTCTCTTTGAAGGCAACTTTGTTCGCGCAGTTCTTCGCGTTACAAACATGGCAGATGAATGGATGGCAATGGCATCTTACAACCAAGATTTAGAACTTATGGAAAAACTCCGAAATATTAATGAAAAGCTTGTCCGTGATATTATTATTACGGATAGTCTTTATCTACACCTCTAAAAAATTGATTTATCTAAACGTATTTTTTACACATACAATGAGTCTAAATATCTACCTTGGTCCAATGTTTGCAGGAAAGAGTGGTATGATTGTGCGGATTGTAAACCGATACAAAAGCATTAACAAAAATGTGTGTATTGTATCTCATGTTATTGATGTCAGGTATTTTAAGGAAAATTATATTACCTGCCATGATATGCTAAAACTTCCATGCGAACGTTGGGCAAGCTTAATGGAATTTACCAAGGATTCCGCCTTTATAAATTCACCTATTATCTTAGTTGACGAGGCTCAGTTCTTTCCTGACCTTCTAGACTTTGTAAAACTATCAACAGATGTCTTAGGCAAGGAAGTCTACCTTTTCGGACTTGATGGAGATACGGAACGGAAGCCCTTTGGTCAACTATTAGAGTGTATTCCACTGGCAGATAGTGTGACAAAACTAAAGTCCTTTTGTAAACTCTGTAATGATGGAACCGAGGCCTTGTTCACCTTTTGTAAGAAGGAAAAGACAACACAGGTATGTATAGGAGATGCTGAAATGTACATGCCTCTTTGCCGAAAACATTATACTACAGCTGTGAAAGGTCATTAAGAAAGTTCTTATCAATGTGTAAGTCATGATTAAGTGGAAGTATATATAACTGTTGAACCTCAGATTTTTCACTGTGTATTCTATTAAAAACTAGTTCAATAAGAGTTTCGGGGAATTTTTTATATAGGCTAGATTCAATAAGATGAAACTTACAAATTTCCATAAAGGTTCTTAGATCATCAAAGTTATACACAAGAGCTACATAGGGACCATTTAAAATGCGCTTAGAATAAGGAATACTTTGTAATTGATAGATTAATTCTTCGGAAGGTTCGGCATCAAATAATTCTTCTACTGTCTCACGAATGGCAGTTTGGTGATAGTCCTCGCCGTATTCACGATGACCTCCAAGGCCACTAATATAGGGTCCCTTAGGCTGATAACCTCCTAGAATCTGTATTCCATCTGTAAAGATACATCCTGCACCGGTGTAGGTTTTAAGGGTGTAGGTAGGTTTAAAAAATGATCTAAGGTAATCCATTCTATACTTCAGGGCAATAAAACTTTAATTCCTTGTTATAGGTAATAGTACCGCATTCATTAAAACTTAGGCCAAAGACACAGACCTTAACACCAGCCGCCACTGCGGCCGAAACAGCCTTACAATAGGTTGGGTCAAGCTTATTCAATTCTAGACCAGATTCACAATCATCGCGTGGAACAATAAAGACCAAATAGGCATCCTGTGTTTCTGGAAGAGCCTTAAGTTCAGCCAGTGTTTCAGCGTGTTTTACTGCACGTGGGCTAATTGTATCTGCCTTTGATTTCCTGAAACCTTCTGGAAAGACTACACGACGATTATTGCGTAATTCCTTTGACATACTAATCATGGCATTTTTCACTTCAACGTAGATCTTTTTTCCTTCAGGCATAGTTCCAACAAAGTCTAGACGTGTATGGTCATTAATCTTAACCTCAGTCTTCCATACTGCGGTTTGTGAAATCTTATCAAGAAGTTTGGATGCCATTTTTTGACTAATCATTGGATGAATTCCAATATAATAGGTTCCCTCTGAATCAACATTTTCAGAGATTTGGGCCGTGTAGTCAGTCTTTGCCTTTTCAGCAGAATTTGAAACATAGATAAAACGTCCTGGTGAAACAAGGCCGCAGCAACTCAGTCCTGGCGTATGACAGAGTGCCTCTGTCCCATCTTCAAGCAGCACATCGGCAACATAGGGGCTCCTAATAAGTTTTGATGGGCGATGAAGAACCTTAACCTTGATCAGCGGGGGGAGACTATCCAGATGCATTTTATATAAAAAACTATATAAAATGTTTGTCAATTTTTTTATAACGGTCTAAAAAACTAAATCTAGTAATAGAAGAATGCCTCGTTTTGATTTTCAAGATATAAATCTAGTACCACGCCTGTGTATTGTTAATTCACGTTCTGAATGTGATACCCGCGTTAAATTGGGGTCACATGTCTTTAAAATGCCTGTGGTTCCTGCAAATATGGAATGTGTAATTGATTCAGAAATTGCCATTAAACTTTCAATGGCTGGATATTTTTATATCTATCATCGTTTTAATACAGATATCTTAAATTTTGCATTGACAATGAGAAATCTTGGGCTATTACTAAGTATTTCAGTTGGAGTAAATGAAGATGACTATCATAAACTTACTATTCTTAAAAATGAATGCTGTATTCCAGATTTTATAACAATTGATATTGCCCATGGTCATAGTCTAAAAATGCAGGCTATGATAACGTGGATAGCTGAGAATCTTCCAACGGCCTTTATTATTGCAGGAAATGTAAGTACTGCAGAAGCTACCAAGGATCTTGAGGCCTGGGGTGCTCATGCAATTAAGGTTGGTATCGGTCCTGGTTCTGCCTGTACAACCTATAATGCGACAGGCTTCGGTAGCCGGCATATTCAGGCCTCTGTTATACAAGAGTGTGCCTCAGTTGTCACAACGGCTCAGATTATTGCAGATGGTGGAATCAAGGATCCTGGAGATATAGCAAAGTCCCTTGTTCTCGGCGCAGATATGGTAATGGTTGGCGGAATGTTCTCGGCGCTAACAGATTCACCAGGTTCCACTGTACGTGGTTCTGATGGACAGTTATATAAGGAATTCTGGGGAAGTGCGAGTGCCTTTCAGAATGGAAAATCAAATCGTATTGAAGGGACAAAAAAACTCTTGCCACTGAAAAATAATGACGTACTTCAAGAAATGACCTATCTCAAAGAATGTTTACAGAGTGCCATTTCATATGGAGGTGGAAATAATCTTCTTGTCTTTAAGGATGTTAAATATATTTAAGATAGATTGGGTTCAGGAAGCTTACCTAGACCTGTTGACCCGAAGGCCGATAGGCCAGAGGGAGTCAACGGAACATTTAGTCCCGTTGACCCGAATCCACCTGAGCCACGTGCCGTGACATCAAGCTCAGACTGGTGACGAAAGACAACCTTTGAAATATGTCCCATATCTGGAGCAAGAACCTGAAAGAGTCGTGCTCCATCCTTAATAGTAGCAGCCTGGAACTGGAAGGGTAGAACGGCACCCATAAGAGAACCACGATAAGAGCTATCAATAATGCCGACCGAGTTTGCCTGAGTTACACCATTTTTCCAGATACTACTGCGAGGAGCAAGCATGTAATGACAAGGTTTTCCATGCGCATCTAGCATCCGTGCCTTAACACCTAGATCAAGAAGGGTCACCTGACCAATAGGACACTCCTTGTCCTCAACACAGAATAGGTCAACACCAGCGTTCTCATTAGTGCGAGTTAGGCTAACTCCACCCATATAGTCTACAACCTTGTTCCAGATATCCTCATTCGGGTAAAGCTCAAAGGTATATTCAACAGCCATAATATACGCCACAATCTACAATTCTAGTTGCCGGTGCGGCGGTCAATTTTTTAGGTATCCAAAATTTTTTCAATTCAGAATAATTAGGATTCCATTTAAGAGATCTTAAAAGAACAGACTTATTATAGTACCTTGTATCTGGTAAGGTTGTTTCATTAATATATATAGACCATAAGTTAGGAAGAATCATTAAAAAGACCCAATCCTCTTTAAAACTTGGAACAGGCACATTTATGGCGGCTAGATCCTTAGTATCAAAAATACTCTTTACTAGTAATGATACACACGAGGATGCCTTAGAATTAATAGAACCGGCATTTAATGATAAGCCACCTCCAGGTGAAAGGCAACGATTACATTCTTTTAATACACTATTAAAAACATTAAGAATTTCAATTGTAGGGTCAAATAAATCAATAAAGATACAATCAAACTTCATATTACAATTCTTTAACCAAACCAGGGCATCTGCTATAATAACGTTTACACGTGGATCATCATAACTATTAGAATTCCAACTGGCTCCAGGCCCCTTAAAGTAGGTAATTAAACTTTCATCCCAATCAACCATGGTGACCTTTTTAACCTTCCATTTAAGAATTTCACGAGCCATACATCCCTCAGAACCTCCAAGAACAAGTACATTGTCAATCTTTTTACAACCACTCATAAGTGAATGTACAAGGGTCTCATGATAGTTTACTTCATCATTCTTGGAGCTCTGTAATGTATTATTAATAAAAAGATGTTCACAACCTTCTGTATCTAAGATAGTCCATTCTTGAAAGGCCGACTTGTTGGAAGCTATTTGTATTCCCTTATATATTATTGGATTAAATGGGTCACTTACTTCATAGATTGTAGTCATTCTACTAAATAAATTAAAGGTGGTTTAGACCCACAGAAGGCTTAGAAAACTATGTTGTATGAAATAAAATATACAGTAATAGTATAGAGGATGTCTGGTAGAGAAACAGGAGCAGAACCACCGTCTACTTGACACGGAACAAAAGAATATGCTACTCCCGCGGGGGCGGCGTGGGCGGCCGCGCAGGCTGCGGCGGCGGCGGCGGCGCGAGCCGCTGCATATAATGCTCAGAAGGCTGCGGCTGCGCGAGCCGCTGCATATAATGCTCAGAAGGCTGCGGCTGCTGCTTCAACTAAGAGGGGTGGCAGAAAATCACGCAGAGGTAGTCGCAAGAATAGAATGAATCGCAAACGTAGAAATACTCGCAGATAAGTAATACCTTTACCATCAAATACCAAAGTTAATATACTCTTGGTATTTAATATAGGTCTAAAGCCCATCCACTAAAAAATTGGTCAATATATTTTGACTACTTAACGATATAGATAGTTAATAAGTAGATGCCTGCAGGCTTTCATCAGCCTACTTCAGACTTAGAATCCATTATTGGAATTCAGTTTGGTATCTTCAGCCCTGATGAGATTGTAAAACGCTCTGTGGTTGAGGTGATTAGCCAGGCCACCTATGATGGAAATGAGCCAAAGATTGGTGGACTCTTTGATCCTCGTATGGGTGTCTTGGACAATGGTAAGACGTGTCGTTCTTGTGGACAGACAAATCACGGATGTCCCGGACACTTTGGTCATTATCGTCTTGCGCGTCCTGTATACTTCATTCAGTTTCTTCCAATGATTCGTAATGTACTACGCTGTATCTGTATCCGCTGTAGTAAGCTTCTTATTGACAAGAACAACCATGCCCGTATTGCAAAGCGTCGTGGCGAGTCCCGCTGGAAGGCTGTTCTTGATGCCTGTAGCAAGGTCAGTCGTTGCGGTCAGGAGACTGAGGATGGTTGTGGAACTGTTCGGCCAAAGACCTTTCAGATTGAAGGAATTGCTCGTATTGTAGCCGAATGGAGTATGATTCCAACTGCGGAGGAAGGAGAAGCGCCACCTGCCAAGGATGCGCCAAATAAGATTGTAAAGCAGCCCCTTGAGGTTGAGTATGTGCTACGTCTATTTCGCCAGATTCTTGACGAGGATGTGGATTTTATGGGACTCAGTCGTTACTGGTGCCGCCCTGATTGGATGATCTGTACCGTACTACCCATTCCTCCTCCTCAGGTTCGCCCCTCAGTTGTTCAGGACAACAACCAGCGCTCTGAGGATGATCTTACACACAAGCTCTTTGAGATTATTAAATCCAACAAGAAACTTCAAGAGCAAATTAATAAGAATAGCAATCGCAATATGATTGATGAGCTTACTACTCTTCTACAGTATCATGTGGCTACTCTTGTTGATAACAAGATTCCCGGTGTTGCCCCATCTGCCCAGCGCGGTGGTCGCCCACTTAAGTCCCTTCAGCAGCGTATTGGCTCAAAGGAGGGTCGTGTGCGTTACAATATTCAGGGTAAGCGTGTAGAGCAGTCTGCTCGTTCAGTAATTACAGGTGACCCAAACATTAGCATTGCTGAGGTTGGTGTACCTATGAAGATTGCTATGAATCTTACACGGCCTGAGATGGTTACTGTATACAATCGTGATCGTCTTTACAAGTATATTCAGAATGGAGCGGATGTCTTTCCTGGTGCAAAGAGCATTGTACGCAAGGATGGTCGGATGATTTCACTCAAGCATGTTAATACTAAGGAGCTTGTCTTATATAATGGCGACATTGTTAATCGTCATCTTATGGATGATGACATTATATTATTTAATCGTCAACCAACTCTTCACCGCATGTCCATGATGGGGCACCGTGTTCGTGTTCTTCCATACAATACCTTTCGGCTAAATGTAACGGTAACTCGTCCTTACAATGCTGATTTTGACGGTGATGAAATGAATGCCCATATTCCACAGAGCTATGAGGCGACTGTGGAGCTTCAGGAGATTGCCTCAGTTCCAATGCAGATTATTCGCCCTCGTGATGCTATGCCAGTTATTGGCGTAGTTCAGGATGCTCTAGCGGGTGCCTATCTTGCCACACGCCCTAATAATCTGTTTACCCGCCGTGAGTTCATGAACATGATGATGAAGAACAAGCGTTTCCAGGATATTCCTGAACCTGCTGCGGGTGGTCGTTATACGGGTCAGCAGATTATTGGGACTCTCTTTCCTCCAATTAACATTTCAATGGAGAACAGTCGTTATGATGCGGATCCTCAGGATTACAATAAGGTAAAGATTCGTGAGGGTGTCTTTAGTCAGGGTGTACTAGATAAGGGTATCTTTAATAAGGCGGGTAAGGGTATTGTTCATACAATCTTTAACGATTATGGTCCAAGTGAGGCTGTAGACTTTATGGATGGTCTTCAGAATGTTGTTGAGGCCTACTTGATTATGAAGGGTTTTAGTGTAGGTATTAGTGATTTGATAGCCGATGAGGACACTCGTAAGCGTATGGAGGAAACAATTATTGACAAGAAAAAGGAGGTTGATGATATGATTCTACAGGTTCATATGGATCTATTTACAAATAATAGTGGTAAATCAAATCAGGAGGAATTTGAGGCAAAGGCTATTGGTATTCTAAACAAGGCAACGGTTGATTCTGGTAAGTTTGGTGTTGAAAGTCTTTCAGATGAGAATCGTCTTATGACCATGGTTCGTTCAGGTTCAAAGGGTGATGCTACTAACGTAGCGCAGATGATTGCCTGTGTAGGTCAGCAGGCCCCAGAAGGTCGTCGTATTCCCTATGGTTTCACTGATCGTACCCTACCACATTACAAGATGTTTGACGACGGTGCCGAGGCTCGTGGCTTTGTTGAGGGCAGTTTCCTTCGTGGCCTAACTCCTCAGGAATTCTTCTTTCACGCCATGTCAGGACGTGAGGGTCTTATTGATACAGCAGTTAAATCTGTAACTGGTGACACGCCAATTCTTATTCTAGAGGACGGTAAGGCCCGCCGTGTTAAGATTGGTGATTGGATTGATTCACAGCTTAGTATTCGCACAAAGGAGGTAGAGCACTTTGATGATCGCAATCTTGAACTCCTACAACTGACTAATTCAGTATTTATTCCTACGGCTGATACTGATGGTAAGGTCACTTGGGGTTCTATTACAGCTATTACTCGCCATGATCCTGGAGACCAACTCTATGAAATTAAGACACTCGGTGGTAAGTCAGTTATTGTAACTGAATCAAAGGCACTTCTAATTTGGGATTCAGATTCAAAGACATTTCAGCGCATGGCTACACCAGATGTCCGTCCAGGACATTATGTTCCTGTAACAATGAATCTTGCCACCCCTCCAGTTATTTACAATTCTGTAAATATGGCAAATTATTTACCAAAAACTGAGTATCTATATGGTACTGACTTTCATACTGCTAAAGTGGAAGTAGATAAGGTTATGGATGGCTGTGAAAAGATTCCAAGTGGGTGGTGGAAGAAACATAATGGAACACTATTTACTCTACCTTACGACAAGAAGTCTCTATTCACACGGACACAGATTCGTTCAAAGACTGATAATATTGTTCCAGGATATATCTATCCCTTTACTACAAATCGTAGTCATTCTCGTATTCCTGACACCTTTGCTCTAACAAAGAATAATGGAATCTTTATTGGCCTCTTTCTAGCTGAGGGAAATGTGGATATTAAGAGTGGTTATATTCAAATTACTAATAATAGTGAAAATATTCGCCAGTTTGTCAAAGACTGGTTTGAAGATATGCGGATTGAATATATTGAACAATTTAAGGTCAATCATATCGGTGGAAATACATCATCAGTTCGTGGATTCTCTACAGTTCTTGCAAAATTCCTAGATTGCTTTGTTGGACATGGTGCAAATAAGAAGTATGTTCCAAATGAAGCTTTTACTGCGCCAGATGATTTCATTATTGGTCTTCTAAATGGATATTTCTCTGGTGATGGAACACTAAGTAATAATTCAATTGAGGTTGGCTCAGCTTCTTCTGAACTTATTGATGGTATTAGTATGCTCTGTACACGTCTAGGTGTATTTGGTAAGGTATTTAAGACACAGATTATTTCAAATAATCTTGGAACGGAAGATATCTTACCAACATATCGCCTTTCAATTAGGGCGCAGTGGGCTACTCTTCTAGCATCAAAGATTACCTTTATTGATGAGGAGAAGGAAAAGAAACGCCTTGTTCTATCTTGCTCATCAGAGCATCGTAATTTCTCCTATCATAATGATGTCATTCTTGATGAAATTGTAGAAATAAATATTGTAAGCGTTGAGAAATATCCTAAGGTTTATGATTTAACTGTTCCAAGCACTCTTAACTTTGGCCTTGCAAATGGTCTACATGTTGTTGATACGGCCGATACAGGCTATACTCAGCGTCAGCTAATCAAGGCTATGGAGGACTTGATGACCCAGCACGATGGCACTGTACGTGATGCAAGTGGCAAGATTGTTCAGTTTCACTATGGCGAGGATGGTGTTAATTCCACAAAGATTGAGGGTATTTCACTCCCTCTTGGTAAACTAGCGGAGGATGTTCTTCGCAAGAAGTTTGGCCTTGTAGAGGTTGATCTTGGTCAGGTACTAGTTCCAGGTACGGAGCGTGGTGATGACGCTGAGGCAATTGAAGAGTTTGTTGAAAATATTGTAATGGATCGCAAGATGCTTATTGAGGGTGTTTATGGTGGTGGTCGTTCCACCTCACTCTTTGCTCCACTCAGCATTGAACGCCTACTTAATAATTTCAAAATCAAGTTCAATCTAGATACGGGTGCCCAAACTGCCCTAACACCACTAAAGGTGCTGAAGGATATTGAATCAATCATTAATAAGACACAGTCGTACAATAAGATTTGGTGTGCTTCGTTACGCTTTCATCTTGCTCCTCACAAGATTATTCTTGAGGAGCGTTTTACTGTGGAAGCGTGGGATGCGCTTGTATTAGCAATTGTACTTAAGAATATGAAGGCTCGTGCACCTCCTGGTGAACTAGTTGGTATTGTAGCAGCGCAGAGTATTGGCGAGCCGACCACACAGATGTCGATCGATCGAAGCACTTTTATCGTCTTAAATTCTGCTAAAAAATCATATTCTGGACCTGCCGGTCCTTATATTGATGCTCTTCTTGAGTCCAAATCATCTTCTATTGTTTCTATTGGAAATAATTCTGTAGTTCTAGATTTAGAAGAGGATATCTTTATCCTAGGTGTTTCTGATAAGGAAAAGACTTCTTGGAAGCGTATTTCACAGGTCAGTCGTCATCCTGCTAATGGTGGTCTTGTTGAGGTTCATACACGGACCGGCCGTAAGACAATCGCAACTCTTTCACACAGCTTCCTAAAGCGTTCAGTAAAGGGAATTGTACCAGTCCTTGGTAGTGATTTGAAGATTGGAATGCGTATTCCAGTAGCAACTAGTATTTCAGTCGTTCCAAATTCTATAACCTTTGTTAAACAGGGTAAGACAACCTTTACTCTTGACAAGGACTTTGGATGGGTGTGTGGTGTATATCTAGCTGACGGATGTCTAAGTGGTAATGATGTGAATATTTCAAAGATTGCGCCAATTGTTGCAGTGAAACTTATAACCTTTGCCAAAGAACATGGTTCAACTTTCTCAGAACGTACTCGCCAGGGAGAATATGGACCTTCTAAGGATAACATAGTTCACAGCAAGGATCTCAAGGACTTTCTTCTTGAAACCTTCAATCAGGGTTCGTATAAGAAGAAGATTGGTACGGTAGTATACAATGCACCACTAAGCTTTATCCGTGGACTAATTAGTGGATTCTTTGATGGTGACGGTAATGTAAATGTTGAGCGTCAGCAGATTCGCGCAAGTTCACGGAGCAAGGAACTCCTCCAAGGAATCAATCGCCTTCTTGGTTATTGCTCAATGTTTGGAGTCTTAAGTGAGGAATCATCAATCCGTATACCTGACAAGATTCAGTATACTCTTTCAATTCCTCGTAAATACGCAAAGCATTATGAAAATGTAGTAGGATTTAATCTTCCTGAAAAGGCTGCCGCTCTTAAGGAAGTCATTGACTATATTGAGCGTGATAATATTCATAGCCATATGGAACTTATTGATAAGATTCCTGAACTTGGCGGTGTAATTGCGCGTCTTGGAAAGCTTCTACAGATGCCTGGACAGTCGCGTACCTATGGCCGCTGGCTAAAGAAGGAATCTATTGGTCGCACTACCCTTATGGAGTATGTTGAAGATTTTAAGGAGATGATTCATGTATATGTAGATCCTCTAGTTGTAGATGAGGTCGCAGAAAATCTAGAGATTCTGGAGTCAGCCTTAGATGCCGATGTACTTTGGGATGAGATTACTGACCTTGTCTATCTAGATGATCCTAAGACCTTTGTCTATGACTTTACGGTTCCAGGAAACGATTCCTTTATGGTAGATGATAACATTCTTGTACACAACACACTCAATACATTTCACCAAGCAGGGGTGTCTTCTAAATCCGCAATGACGCGAGGTGTACCGCGCCTTAAGGAACTTCTCAAGGTTACTAAGAACCCTAAGGCAAATAGTCTAACAATTACACTCAAACCGGCCTTCCGTGATGATAAGGACCGTGTTCGTGAGGTTGTTCAGGACCTAGAACTCACCCTACTCCGTGATATTGTACTCAAGTCAGGAATCTACTATGATCCTGATGACGATTCAACAATTATTGAAGAGGATGTGAATGTGATTGCCTTCTTTAAGGCCATGGAACTTCGCAACGGTTCAGGAGCCTGTGGACCAATAGATGGTAAGAAACCTGAGGAGGAAGCTGTGTACAGCAAATGGATTCTTCGTCTTCAGTTTGACCGTGAAAAGATGTTTGCCAAAAACATTACCATGGATGATGTATACTTCGTTATTCACAACGCCTACGCTCACTATGGTGAACGTGATAACAACATTCAGACGATTTACAGTGATTATAACAGTCAGAAACTAGTTATGCGTATTCGTCCCAAGCTTGAGGACAATGTGTACAGCGATCATCTATCCTCAATCAAGAAGTTTCAGAATACCCTTCTAAACAATACTATTATTCGCGGTATTCACGGTATTCGTGCTGTAACTTGGCGCAAGGATAATAGCCGTGTTGAAGAGCATGATGGCAAGTATGAAGAGTTAACTCAGTATATATTAGATACTGATGGTACCAACTTTGTGGCTATTATGAATCATCCAGCGGTTGATGGCGACCGTCTGTATTCCACAAACGTTCATGATATTTATGAACAGCTTGGAATTGAGGCAACGCGTGTAACGCTATACAGTGAGATTAACAGTCTATTCGGTGAGGCTGATATCAACTATCGCCATCTTGGTCTACTCTGTGATATTATGACGCACACAGGTCGTCTAATGTCTGCTGACCGCTATGGTATTAACAAGATGGACAGTGGTCCACTGGCCAAGGCATGTTTTGAGGAAACTGAGAAGATTCTACTAAAGGCTGCTCTATTTGGCGAGATGGACCCTGTTACGGGTGTAAGCGCAAATATTATGACGGGTCAGCCCATTCGCGCAGGAACGGGTTTTACGCAGATTCTACTGGATGAGGCGGCTCTTCCAGGACTCATGAAGGACCTACAGCCCTTAGATGAGGAAGAAGAGGAGGTTGAAATGCCTGATCAAAACGTACTGAATGCGGAGCGCTTTGGTGATGATGAAAACGACTACTGCTCTCAGTTACAGACACAGATGAATATGACTCTACCTGTGGCTGGAACTCAATTAGAGGATGAAGAGGAGATTGAGGTTGTAGCCATCTAAGATGGCTAGCCTACTGCTGGTTATAGTATGGCAGCTAATTTATTGAGTATGGTGTATTTAGGTGTATTTTTTTTACATGTTAATTTTCCAAATATGAAGGAAGTAATATTGAAATTATTACCATATTCAAGACGTTTTTCTCCATAGTATAGGATTACTCCAATAACTATAAAAAACCCTAATAATCTTGATATCCATAATTGTACTATTTCTATATCCTTACTTAGTTTCTTATCCTTATTTTTTTCTGAATCTAAGGTTGATTCGTAAATATATATAATAAAGTATATTGCTGCCAAAGGTATAATAATATAAAAAACTTCAGAAGTAACTCTAGTTGTAGCAATAAACCATAAATATAATATTATTGATTCTATCATTAAATTTGTAAATGATGATTTATCTGGACCATTTAATCTTACAAAAAAAATCATTGTTAATAATCCAATTAAATGCCTCGCAAATATATTATCTGTAATTATTGCTTGTAAATCACATGAAAAAAGAGGAACCATAAAATTTGCACATATTATTAAATATAAACTCATTATAGCATGAATTGAATGCGGTGGTGGTATGTTTATCATCCTTAATATAACATTATAAATTAAGAGGCTAAACACCTATAACTAATACTAATTATGAGCAACGTCCAGGTAAAACCACCCTGGTTAAATATACAGTGGAATACTAATCCCAAGCGCTTCACCCCTGAGGAACTTACAGAACCAATTATTGGAGAATGGTCTGAAAGTCAAAATACTGAGATTGAGGCTCTTAAGGAAGGTATTCAACCCTTTGACAAGACCGAACTCTGGGACTTAGCCAAGCGCATTACAAACCCGTATGAACGCATCAGCACCCACAGTAGTCGTCTTACACTCCCAAAAAGCATTTCCTGTATCTATCCCCTTAGTCGTTCATATTTCAAGATGATAGAAATACTTACACATCTACAATTCTTTGATCGTCATAAAGAGGCTAAACTTAAGAGCCTTCATATTTGTGAGGGACCGGGGGGCTTTGTTGAGGCTTTTTATTCAATGGCGGCAGATAAAAAACGCCTTATACAAAATAGTTATGCCATGACTCTTAAAAGTACCCATACAATGATTCCAGGATGGCGACGTGCCACAAACTTCCTACAGAAACATCCCTCTGTTCAGCTTCTTTATGGTCCCACAAAAACTGGAAATATCTACGAGCCAAATAATCAGGACGAATGTGCACGTATTGTTGGAAATGGGGCACAACTTGTAACGGCAGATGGTGGCTTTGACTTCAGTGAAGACTTTCACGCCCAGGAAAAATCCATTATTCGTCTTTTAGTTTCAAGTGCTATTATCTTACTGCGTTCAGTCGCTATTGAGGGTGACGTTGTACTCAAGCTTTTTGATTGTAACAGTCCAATGACACGTGATATTATTACACTTTTGGCCTCATGTTTTAACTCTTGGACTCTTTATAAGCCTGTGACAAGTCGTCCATGTAATAGCGAATGGTACTTTCTTGGCCGTTCTGCTATTCGTACACGTCAACCTGTTATTACCTTTTTAACAACTATTCGTGATGGACTGGCTCTAGAAATACCAATCTCTTACACACGACTGCTAAAAATAAATCCCTTAGAAGATTTTCTAAATGATCTTCAAACTCAGCGCTGCCTAAAACAAATGGAAGCCTTGAAACAAGTTCTTTCATTCTGTAATAATAAGGACAGCATCAGCCAGGAACTTCTTTGGGCAAATCAGAAAAAACCATCAACGGACTGGTGTAATGCCTTCAGAATCCCATCAAATAATTAGCGAATCATGGGCTTCACATACTTATCAACAAGCTTCTGTCCAATTGCAATAGAAGCCTGGTGTTGTGTCATACCCGCTCCCATCTTATCAAGCATAGCCATCATCATCTCAAACTGTTTCACGTCAAAGTCTGTACGAACGGCATACTGAAAAAGCGTTGGATAGGCTTGAACAAAATTTCCAAGGGCTTCCTTAATCTGAAGATCATTCTGACCAAGCCCTATTAGGCGGCGAACCTCATCAATACGTTCACGCACATAGGCCGCCCGTTGCTTAGGATTAAATTGCGTCGCTGCCTTTTCAGCTTCAACCGAGGCCGCTAAGACTCCATCCTTATCAAGGCCAGTAATCTCGGGAGTTGACATTCTAAAGATAGTGTCCATACTTATTTTAAGCGCTCTTCATAGATATGTCAGACAAACCAATAGCAGCACTAGCCTTTTCTCCAGTTGTAAGTTCTGATTCAAACTCACCTGAGGCTAAGATGGCAGCAGAGGCAAAAAAGCTTGAGGTTCAGAGCAGTACGGACAGTGCCTTTGATACCAAGTTAGAACGTTTTTGCGGTCAACAAACAACACTATTAGGCGGACTTACAGTAGCCTTGTCCCTTCTTCTTTTATCCTTAGTTCTTCAAAGACGTAAATAAGAATTAAGTGTTAAGACTGTCCGTGCAGAGATTTCAAGGGTCATCATAAATAAAATGAGTGTACTTCCCAAAATAACCGCTCCAGAAGTTGTCTGTGGAGTTACAGGAATATTAAAAATCTCTAAAATTTGATCAATAAAACTTGTCTTATCGCCTATTAATCTTTGTTCCAGTTTGCTAATAATACACCCACCTGTTAATATATGATGAGACCAAATACAAAACCACAATAAATATACTATAAGAAGAAGAAAATATGAAGGAATAACCGTATGTACAATAATAATTGTAAAGAATAGCAAATATATACTATTTGTATGAAAAATTCTTATTAATTTCCCGATACGAACTGGATCAGATTCCCAGAAAAACAGTTTTTTAAAAAAGGGTTCAAGAATATCAAGCAAATACTCTTGAAACCATGATGTATCTAATGATAGTGACATTCTATGTGTTTACTCTATAAAAAACAAATAAAACTGACGCTGATAGAATGGAAGAAGTAAATCCGAAAATAACTACAGCCGTAGAGAATCTTAAAGAACAAATATTACTTCTTAAAAAATCCTTACATTTTTCAATGGTGGCAAATGATAAAAAACACGATGCGGCAGATATGAGTTCAATGATGAGCTTTCATTCACTCTATCTTCAAATAATAGGATATTGGATTGGACTTTTAGATGGTAATCTTGTTCCTAAACCAACCCTACCTACTGAACAAGCACAGTTTGATAAATTAACAAGCTATATAAAAAATATAGCTTCATATAATAATGATTCAAAAACCTTGTTATACGCCATGTTATTTAAATATTCTATTCAACATCCCTTTGATCTAGGTGAAAAAATTAATAACTCTGAATAGATATGGCCAATACGACGCTAAGGGCCCGTGAGCGCCTACATGGCGTTACAAAGAAATTGGGCCTTAATAAAAAATGTCCAGCTGGCCAGGTTCTTCGTGCGCCTTATAGAAGAAAGTATACAGAGGCAGTTAAAAAATCCGGTTTTCTTGTAAAGCGTGGCAATAAAACAGTGCGTGTATATCCAAAGTCTAATTCAGTTATTGTACCTGCTGCTTGTGGAATTGCTAAGCACGTTTCCGGCATAGGTCCTTTAAAGGAAGGTGATTTAACTAAGTATGGTTATAGCGCCCGTATAAGTCGTGATAAGCGTCATAAGGCCCTAAAAACTGCAATATTAGAATACGGTGCACTAACTGTTTATCATAAATTAGACGCAGTAATGAAATTGACAATTAAAACTGCGCCCGATGCTCATAAGATCTTTAAGGCGGATATTGAATGGCTTCGCAAAAATTATACTTTAAAGAAAAATTAAAGAATTAACATTAGTCTTTAGCAGGAGGTTTATGGAATCTGATGCTAAAGAAGGTTCGTGGTTTTGGTTAATATTTACAGTTCTATTACTAGCCGGTTTATGGTATGGAATGTCAGCTACAATAGACATATCAGAGGTAAGTCGTAATTGGCCAAAGTACAGATGTTCACCAACTGTTATGCCCTTTGCCAGTGTCTATGGTTATGATACGGCACAAAATTTCAATTATTGTCTTAAGGCAATCTTTGAGGGGCAGGTAAGTGGTGTCACTGGCCCGTTTTCAACAATTCTAGGAACTATGATGAAATCTCTTATGACCTTTCTTGAAAATATCAATAGTATGCGCATTATGATTGCCACTCTTGTTGGCGGTTTTATTAAAACAATACAGGAGTTTTCAGATAGATTTAAACTCTTGTTTTCTCAAATTAAACTTTCCTTTCTTAAACTTCAACAACTAATGAAACGCTTATTTGGAACCTTTCATTCTGTAATATTTATGGGTCTTTCTGCAGTACAGGTGGGTTCTAATTTTGCCGATACCTTTATTTTTAAATTCATAGATACCTTCTGTTTTGCACCAGAAACACTTATACAGGTTAGTGGCAAGGGTAGCATACCTATTAAGGATGTCTTACTGGGTGACGTATTGGCTGACGAATCAAGAGTTATAAGTGTTTATAGATTTCTTGCGGATGGACAGCCGATGGTCAATCTAGATGGTATAGAGGTTAGTACAAATCATTTTGTAAAATACAAAGAAATCTTTGTTGAGGCCAAGGATCATCCAAACTCCTTGCCAGCGCCTTCTTGGTCTGGTGGTACTTCAAGGCCCTTAGTCTGTCTAGATACTGATTTACATAGAATTCCTATAAAGAATCATATTTTTTCAGATTGGGATGAAACAAACGATGTTGACTCAGAACTTATGAACACAAATGAATCCTTATTAAATAACGCACCATTAATTTCTAAAAAACATTCTTGGTATTTTCAACCGGCTCTTGAATCTTCAATAGAGGTTTTATATAAGGATGGAAGCTTAGTTCCATGTAACATAATTCAGCTAAATGATGAATTAAGTACAGGAAGGGTTATAGGTATAGGTAAGCGTCTTGTGTATGAGTGGTGTGCTCTTCCATCTGGTCTTATTGTAACTCCAAGTACCTTATTTTGGAATGAGACTAAGTGGGAGCGTATAGGAAATATATCACATGTACATTACAGTTTTACTCCACGCATCTTCTATAACTTTACAGTATTAGGTACAGCTACACTTGAATTATCCACAGGGGAGGTTATCAGAGATAACTGTGAAATTCATTCACCGACTAGTAATGATTTAGTACGCGCTTGCCTTATACCCGAATCTTTACTACTCTAGCAGGATGACAGAGTATCTGTCCTTACTAGTGGTGACCTTATTGCTAACAGCGGGGTTTGCCATGCTGGTGGCAGGAGCTGATATAGAAGAAATAAAGGCAGACTGGAAAAATCGTAGATGTGAGGTTCCAGTTATTATAGCAGGAAATCTTTTCAAACCCTCAAACGATCCAAAAACGCCCATGGAGTTTTCGGCCGATAATTTCAGATTTTGTATAAAAAATCTGGCAGATGAAGTTTTAAAGGTGGCCTTTGCTCCTCTTATGGCTGTAGCGGGTCAACAGATGAACGCTACAAATATGATGAGCGGTCCTATGAATTCTATACGTGCAATGATAGCCAATGGAATGAAGTCATTTTCAGATATCTTTGCTACACAATATAAGCAATATACGGCAGTACAGGTTCTTGTAACTAAGATTTGGCACCATATTAAATTTGCCATGGGTCGCATTGGTGCCATTGTAACTTCCATAGTTTATTTTGGTCTTTCGGCCAGTGTACTTGTTCAAAATACAATGAAACTTATCATGAATGTAATCTTAATTTTTATTGGAATTATGGCTGCTATGATTCTTTTAATTTGGTTTGGAATAATACCCTTTTTAGGAATTATTATTACAATGATTACCTTACTTGCCTCTGCTGATTCTCAGACTGGTGGCTGGATTACTGGAGGTTCTGCCAATGCAGGCCCATTCTGTGTAGATCCTGAAGCTCTTATAGTTATGGCAGATGGCTCAAAAAAACCCTTAAAATCTATAAGGATTGGAGATAGTATTTCTTCAGAGACTGTAAACCTTGTAACTGGAATATTACGTGTAAGGTCAGATACTCACGCAATTGTTTCTATACGTGGTGTAAAAATGAGTGAAAGCCATCCGGTTTTTTATGAAAAGTGGATGAGGGCTGGAGCGCATCCAGAGGCTATAAGTTTAGATATAAAACTAGGGGAACTTATATGTTTAAATACAACAAATCATTCAACAGTAATGTATGGCTTAGATAATGTGATTGTTGGTGATTGGGATGAGGCCTCAGAAGAAGAAGATCAGAAAAGATGGGTCAGTTGGGTTTCAAAAATTTTAAATGAAAATACACTTCCGCAGAATTTGCCCACAAATGTTCCCTTATGCTCTGATTCTATAAGAGTTTGTACACCCGATAAGTCTTGGATTCGCATAGATGCCATTAATATTGGAGACAGTATTCTTGGAAGGGACGGTTATACCCGAGTCATTGGAATATATACAGGAATAATAAACTCTAAATGTAAAACTTCTGATTGGATTTCCGACGGTGTTTGGATATATAAAAATAATAACTGGGTAACAGCCAAGGGTCTAGTTTCTGATTCTTCTGAAACCTTGCCTGGGCGATTTTTAATTACTGAGGCTGAAACCTTTTATCTTATTTCAAATTCAGATTTATATCTTGTCAGAGATTTTACAGAAGTTGGAGCCTCAAAGATGAATGAGTGCTATTCATGGTTTGAAGATGAAATAAATAAAAAAGATTAATCTAATCAGAAATGCGTACAGGTGTATTCATAAGTGGTATACTTCTATTATTCCTTGCTAATCTTCTTGCCATGTGGGGTTTTCAACAAGAAGGATTTGCTAATTATTTTCTAGACAATGCGGGTGATCTTAAGGCAAAGCCTATGGGTCCCTATGATCAGGTGCGTCTAGAGGCTAAGAATGGAGTAAGCTCATACCGGCCAAATCACCCAAATGTACCTGAAGAAGGAAACTACCCACCTTTCAGTGTTGGCCCTGATAGTCTTTTTATGTTTAGAGATAATGCTGTTAAACCCGAGTGCTGTGGAGCTTCTTATTCCTCTGATACTGGATGTATTTGCACAACTCCGGCTCAGCGTAATTTCTTAAATACACGTGGTGGAAATCGCACCGTGGAGGATGGATTTTGAAAAAATCCACCCAGAGGTTTCAGCGAAGCTGAAACTGATGACGGCTTCTAAAGAAGCCACCCCACTAAATATACTCCGTATATTTGGAGGATGGATTTTGAAAAAATCCACCTAGAGGTTTCAAGTCAATCCAATATAATTCTATAGATCATATAAATACTCTATAGAATTAGATGACATACAAGTACTGTATTATAGGATTTGGTATAGCAGGACAAATTCTGGTACTTGAACTTTTAAAAGCAGGTGTATTAAAAAAAGATATTATTATATGTGATGAAACCTTTCTTGGAGGTGATTTAATGGTTAAGTATGGCTCGGTCTTAAGTAATACACCCTGGTGGAAGACAAAAAAAGCCTTAGAAATCTACACAAATGAACTTCCAGACTATCCCTTAGATAAATGTACAACTGTTTCTGAACTGGCACGTGCCTGTTTAAAAACTGCTCTAAAAGCTTCAGAATCTATTGAGAAACTCACAACAACTGTAATTTCACTAGAACAGGGGTGGACCATCACTCATACCTTTGGCACCTTTAATGCGGAAAAGGTTTTTTTAACACTTGGAGCTTCTGAAAAAACCTTAGATCTTAATATACCTAAGATACCATTAAATATTGCCTTAGATATAAATCTACTATCAACATGTGTTGAACCCCATGATAATCTTACAGTCTTTGGAACATCTCACAGTGGTGTAATAGTTCTAGATAATTTAAATAAATTAAGTACGCCTACAACAGCAGTATACAGGGGCTCACAACCCTTTGTCTTTGAATCAGAAGTTCATGGGGGACTTAAAGAAGCATCAGAGATCCATGCTAAGGCTATATTAAGGGGCGAATATGTAAATACAACACTTATATCTATGTCAGAACCATTAAAGGTTTATAAAAGCCTTATGAAAACAACTAAACTGATTTGTGCAACTGGGTTTGAGCCTCGGGTACCCTTTGGTAAGTCATACCTAGACTATAACCACATAACGGCTGAAATCAAGGCTGGTTCAAATATTTATGGCTTTGGAATTGCCTATCCATCAATAACAACAGTTAATTCAATTAAGTACCCAGATGTAAGTGTCTTAAGTTTTCAAGCTCATATACAAAAATGTTTACCTGCGCTTCTTTGATCTTCCGCCCTTTGGCGTACCGTTACGAAGATAATAAAATCTAGTTATAGAATCTACTGCATCATTTTCTGCTGTAATAAAAGCATCTTTCATCCTTTGTAATTCAGCTATAAAAGCAGGAAGTCCATAGGGCCTTGGATTAATTTTTTTTAACCTTTCTATTTCTTTTGTATACATCTCTATACTTTTTTCAAGTTCCTTCACAACCTTTGCATCTTTTGTTGCCTTAGCCTGTGCTCGTGCTATTGCATTAGACCGTGTTAGCCAAGTATTTCCATTCCATACCTTTTCTTTTCCTGTAGAATTTATTGGCGGAGTTGTTCTTATACGTAATGATCTTGTATTATTTCTGCCTGTCCCATCACTCATTCTAATTTATGACGTATAAGAAAAACCTTCTATATATAGATGAATTCGGGACGCTCTCCGGCACCAAATAGTAGTGTATTCAACATTCCTAATGTAGGGAAAAATACATCTAACTTATTTAATGTAGCAAAAAATTCTAGCTTAAACGTTAAGGCAAATAACGCAGTAAAAAATTCATTAAATGTAGCTGCAAATGCTGCCACAAACTCATTCAATGTAGCTAAGAATGTTGCCACAAACTCATTCAATATGGCTAAGAATGCTACGGCGTCTACACTAAATGTCAGCTCAAAGTTTGGTGGTAACATTGTAGTTATTATCTTAGGCGTACTACTTGTTATTGTTATTACACTCTTTTCTCTTTATTGGAAGACAATTAATAAATCATTAATGGAGTCTTATGAACGTCTTCGTCAGATGCTAGGGGCAAAGGCATTACCAATTGAAGGTAAGGATGTTAATGAAGATAAAAAAACAGTTAATAAACGACCTTTAAATCCCGTTGAATCGCAAAAAGATAACAGTCTTGTAGAAAAGGTTCTACCTGGTCATAAAGAAGTTTTTAACGTAAGTAAAAACTCATACACCTACTATGATGCTGAGCCACTCTGTAAGGCACTTAATTCTGAACTTGCAACCTATGAACAGGTCAAACAGGCCTATGCCCAAGGTGCTGAATGGTGTAACTATGGATGGGTAAAGGGACAGATGGCAGTATATCCCACACAAAAAGGAACCTTTGATATTCTTCAATCAGGTCCTGAAAATCAACGTATGTCTTGTGGAAAACCTGGATTAAATGGAGGCTACTTTGATAATCCTGAACTCCGTTATGGAGTCAATTGTTATGGCACAAAACCAGATCAAAAGGCGCATGATGCAACAGCTGTTTCATCTGGCGAAGGTGCCCCCCTAAGTCCTGGAGGGCTTGAACAGGAGAAAAAGACGGCTAAGTACCGTGGTGAGACGAATTATATTTCAGTCTTACCATGGAATAAGTCTTCTTGGAGTGCCTAAACTAAAAATAAAAACAAGAACCGTATTTAGTTAAAATATACTGTTGTTGTTTGTCATATGTTTTTATCATATCAAGAGACCAATTCATAATATGAAACCATTTATTGTTATGTAAATTTTGGAATATTTTTATCCGTTGTTCTATATACATAATGCTTATATAACTATATGTAGTTCTTTTTAGACTAATAAGTTCGCCGATCACCACCATAGGCACATGTGTCATCATAGATCCACATTTCTTCTTCTTCCATTTCATTGTTAATTTCTAACCACTTCATATGCTGTTTTGATAAGTCTAAGTTTATACAGGCCCAGATAAAGTCTTGTAAACCTATTACCTGTTGAAGGCCCACCCTAGAATCATCCAGAAATTCAGGAGCCTTCCAACATTGAGCTAATAGTCCCCAATCATCCATAGATATAGTATGACGAAACCAATCATACATATCATCATCTCCATCATGAGCCATTAATACAAAGATTTTATTAGTTTTATTAACAATGTTATAAGCCCAACGCCTTAAGTATGACACCATTTTTTCATCTGAAAATCCAAGTACATACCCGTATTTTTTAAGAAAGGGTTTTATACCATAAATTAAAAAATGTTTAATATGGTCTTCTGGTAAACAATTAAACCATATTAAATATTTTTTATCTTCTACCTTTTTCTTTAAGGTAGTCAGATAGCTTGAAGCCGGACTATTAAATTCCATATACTATATATGCCTTTCTTCTTATAATAAATTATTAGAAATACTTTAGGCTATTTTTCTGATGGGCCGGGAATATTAACATTTGTTTTCTTAAGCCGGGCTACAACCTGTGTATCATTTATTTTTTGTAATTTAAGATATCTAAGAATGGCCTCTGTCTCATCAATACCATTACCCTTCTGTTTAAAATAAGCATGTAGATAACTCTCAAGGCGAGGCATACTTAGTGCGGGTACTGTCTTTTCTTCTGCGTATTGAAGGCGCGCTCCAGAAATTTGTATAACCGCATTTTGCATATTATTTGTACGAAGGCTGTTTATAACCTTACCTTCATAATCATCACGCATCTTTCTTGCGGCACCAGCCTGTTTAGTATAATTTTCAACAAGATTACCATAGTGAACAAAATTTCTAACCCAAGTTCCTATTTCAGATTGGGGGGTGTTAGCCACTGCCATTTCTACATATATTATTATATCATACGGTAATAGAAGACGCATTAAATTCGGCTGGAATACGTGTAAATACAATAAGTAGCGTCATAGAAATCATAATTGTTAAAATTACAAAGAGTACACATAAAATAAGAACATAGGGAAATAGTCTTTCAAGAATATGGTTTAATATTGGGTCAACTAAAAACACTTGAACCATTTTTTTATTTTCATCAGTTTGAATACTCTTTATAATTTTTTGAACCCATGAATGAACCCATTCTTTTTTTTTCAATGCATTCATTATTATTAATTAATAATAACATCCTTAGGCGTGTTGGCCTAAGGATAAATTGGTTTTAGGCGTAGAATGCTTCCATACTTCAATTCAGAATTTAAACGTCAATCTACGCCTACTGGAAAATTTAGTTATTTATTTGATTCACTTTATAAACAAGAAACTAATGAATCATATCCACTCTTTGTAAATGGAATAAATGTTGAACCAGAGACTAATATTGATAAAGAATTATATTATAAGAAACCAGATGATCTAGATAATCCCTTAGTAATAAAAAGGGTATATGAAAAATGGCTTAGTGATTGTAGTGGAGCCTTTGTTAAATGTCCAACACTTCAACAGTGTTTATCAAAGACTGAATCTCTTGTAGATTTAAATGCTTCAATTGCAACTATTCTTCCAGAAGAAGAGGAAGACTCATGGACATTACAATGGGCTCCAACACATATACGTGTTAATATTCCAAATTTTCAGATTTATTGGGCACCGATGTATAAAATCCCGTTTAAATCCCGGATTCTTCTTGATGAAGAATCGGTGGAAAAGACTATTGAAGTTCAGATTCAAGAAAAACCCCGAACAGAGTGGCTACAAGAAATGGCCGATCTTCATGTTCCCTTTGTGGACTCTGGAACTCTCCGGTTAGAATCAGAAATGGAAGCTAAGAAAGAAAAACATAGACGCAAGGTACGTGATGCCCGTATACGGGCAAAGCTATCTAAGTATCGTGCAGAACGAGAAGCCGCACTCTATGAGGAGAAATTTGGTATATATCCTGAAGAGGATGCGGATGAAGCTCAGACAGAGGTTGAAAGTAATTCCGATGAATAAATTGATTAATCTATAAAAAATATACACTCACTCTATTACAGAAACGCAGGTATGCTAGTTCCATCCTTAGCTGTAGTAGCTGCAATCCTTGTTCTAGCCTATGTATTTGACCCTACCTTATTTGGCCTGTTAAAGCAAAAATTTTCAGATGCTAGCGGAGAAGGGTATGAAGAAGGAGATGAAGTATCAGGCTATGCTGATATGGCTTCATCATCAAGTAATGGTGAAGCTGGTGTAGGAATGGGCAATTCCGGACAAAATGACCTAGACAATGTATCTGGAAATCCAAATGTCGCTAGAAATCCCAAAGATTTAAAACAGGGTTTTGCTGATCTAAGTAGTCAGGAAGGTCCGGCTAACTTCGGTTCAACGGCCACCCCTGCTGGATGCTACCCTCGTGACCAGCTCACACCTAGTGAGCTTCTTCCCAAGGACAAGAACAGCGTCTGGGCTGAGCAGAACCCAATGGGACCCGGCTCACTCAAGGGTAAGAATTTCCTTTCTGCGGGTGCCCTTATTGGTGTCAACACGGTTGGCCAGTCTCTTCGTAATGCCAACTGGCAGCTCCGTTCTGAGCCACCAAATCCCCAGGTTGCGGTTTCAATCTTCAACCAGAGCACGATCGCGCCTGATACAAATCGCCGCCCTCTTGAAATTAATTAAATACATAAGTAAAAAATCTACCATTTCTATATTACTTCTAGTAGTATAGAAATGGATGCAAGTGAATTAACCTTTTTAAGAGACTATAATTCAATTGTTGGTTGTAGACCAGTTCAATATATAAATGGAAGGGATGGTGCTCAAGGACCTATAGGACCTTCAGGTGGCCCAACAGGACCAACTGGTATACAAGGCGCAACTGGAATAAAGGGAGAAACTGGTGAAAGTGGGTTTGTTGGTTCTAATGGTGCTACAGGAGTGACGGGTGTGACAGGTGCAACAGGACCATCTGGAGGACCGACAGGGGCATCAGGACCACAAGGCGCATCAGGACCACAAGGAGTGACAGGTGTCAGAGGTGATACAGGTATCCAGGGTACGACAGGACCACAGGGTACAACAGGACCACAGGGCGCAACAGGTGTCCAGGGTAATACTGGACCACAGGGTACAACAGGACCACAGGGCGCAACAGGTGTCCAGGGTAATACTGGACCACAGGGCGCAACAGGTATCAAAGGTGATACAGGCCCTTCATCTCTGGCAAGCGCATTCGGTATGGGTAATGTCCTCCGTGTAGACTCTGTCTATGGAAATGACGCAACAGCCTCTGTAGGTGGCTCGCCCTATCTTACTGTAGATGCTGCAGTATCCGCAGCCACTTCAGGAACCACAATATGGGTACATCCTGGAACCTACAATCTGAGCACAGGTCTAACACTTCCAGCAGGAATTGCTATTCGTGGTCATAATGTTCAAACAACAACAATTCAAATGCTCAATGTCACAGCTGATACAACACTTATAATTATGGGCGAAAATACCCGTGTTGAAGACCTAACGCTGAAACTCACTTCAGCAGGCCATTACACTCTAAAGGGTCTTATCTTCGGTGGTACTACCACTGTGACTGCAAAGCTACGCACCTGTGTTCTCACAGTAGATAATTCGGCTGCTTCATCAGGTGGCGCAAGCGTAGTCACTGCAGTAGAAGCCTCTGGTACAGGTTCATTAGGTGCCGGCACATTCAGCTTTAATTCCATCAAAGGATCTACACTAAACGTTTTTTCCAACGGTGGCGGTGCGAAGCGTGGAGTTCTAGTAAGTGGCACAAATCAAATGTCTTCACGTGATGTAAATATCTATGTAAGACAACCTACCTCTACCGCATCAACTGGTTCCTATGTAGGTGTAGAAACTGCTGATACATCAAATACAGGCTCCATTCAACTACGTACAACAACAGTTGGAGTGACTACCCCAACTGTTGGTCAAAGCTATACAGCCTCTGATATTCTTCAGACAAATCCAGATACCATCGTAGACCCTAGTTATCTTGCCACTGCTGGTATTCAGATAGGGCCTGGTGTAGATCTTGTCACAAAGTCCGCAGGTGGAAAAGGATTTTCTACCTATAACTATCCTACTGTAATCTATTATGGACTAAAGGGAGACCTTAAGAGTGGTACAAGTGCTGGTTATCTATGGCCAGGAACAATGGCAATTTCAGCAGGAGTCTTTCCAGATACTGGAACACCCCCTGGAACACCTGCAGCCTATTACCGTATTCAACAACCCTCTCTTATTTCAGGAATCTCAGGAAGTATTAGTAACCCTCCAGGAACTGGAAACTCGGTTACACTACTTATTCGTGTGACACCATCGGGCGGCACTATTACAAGTACACCCTTTACAATAACCTTTGGCGCAACAGACACACATATGACCTTTTATAATGCCTCCTACAGAGTAAATACAGGTGACAAAATCCACATCTATCTCACCTACACTGGGGCTAATCAAAATACGGCACACGATCTTACGCTTCAAGTTGATATGTTTTAAATCTTCATCTAAAGATTATACCTAAAACTAGATAGATGTCTTCTTCCGGCTACTTTGATACAATAATTTACAAGAATGCGCTTCCATTAAGCAATAATCAAGTACCCTATTCAAGCCTTACAATGTTTGCAGTTGGTCCAAGTAATACCTTACAAGGCTATAGTTTTTTCCAATATCAACAAGCCTGTGGAGTTATAGACCCTTCTACCCTTGTTGGTGAATTGGGTATTAAATTACAATCTACACTTTCCTCAGGATTTTCAAGTATCCAGTCTACAGTTTCTGTACAAATTTCAAGTATACAAGGACAACTACTACAAACCACATCAAACTTATCTAGTAGTATAACAACTACAAATTTAAGTCTAGCATCCACCTCAACATCACTTATTAGTAGTATAAAATTTATTGGAAAGACCTATATATCTACCATACCCTATGTACAATGGGTAAGTTCAGGTATAGTTACTACCTATCCTCTGTATTATAACTCAACCTTTACTTCTACCTATACATCAACCCTCTTCTCAAGTATTTTAGCATATAGAAGTAGCTTTGTATCAACTGCAATAAGTTCAATTACAATAAACAACTATCCCTTCTTTTTTAACTCATCCTATACCTCATCCTATACTTCCTCATTACTTTCAACCCTTCTACCCTTTACAAGTTCACTAAACTCAAATTTCACAAGTACAGTCTTAGTATCTGTTTACCCCTTTTATTATAACTCATCCTTTGATTCATCAATTAATTATTCAATAATTTCAACAATACTACCCTTTACAAGCTCACTTACGTCAAATCTTGTAAGTTCAGTATTAGTCACAACCTACCCATTTTATTATATATCTTCATTTGTATCAGGCTATAATTCAACAATTACTTCAACTATTCAACCCTTTATAAGTTCAATTCCATCAACTCTCATAAGTTCTGTAACTGTAAATACCTATCCCTTTTATTTTAACTCAACACTTATTGAGCCACCTTATACAAGCACAATTACTGTAGTAACCTACCCCTTCTATTTTGAATCAACCTTTAACTCACCATATCTCTCATCAATAAATCTACCATTGGTTTCATCTTTTAACTCTAACTTTAATTCAACAACCCTAACAACATATTCAGTTAACACCTACCCCTTTAATTTTAATTCAACCTTTAGTGTGCCTTATACTTCTTCAATCGGTATAAGTTATTTAATAAATACAAGTACCTTACAGTCCACACTAAATAGTACACTTACAATAACACAATATCCCTTCTATTTTGATTCATCAATTGGATCATCTTATACATCAAGTATACCCCAATCATTAGTAACATCAAAATTTAATTTTCCATCTACCTTAGTAAGTTCTATAGGTGTAGTAACCTTTCCATATTTTTTTAATTCATCCTTAGTGTCATCATTTAATTCAACCATACCTGAAAGTCTCTTATCATCATCTATTCTTTCATTATCAACCTTTATTAGTAGCGGAGCCTTGGCCAATTCATTCTTAGTAGACTTCGTGAGTACTGGTAGCAATCAAGTATATCCTGGAAATATTAAAATACCTAACCTTTGGTTAGGAAATGAGGTTGCAAATCTTATTAATACGGGAAATTATAAGGTGTATATTGATTTTGACTATTCCTTATACCTCAGCACATCACTTGATGCCTTTACCTGGGTAAACACAATCGGTTCCTTGAATACGCTTGATAATCCGTTATTTACCTTTGGTAATAAGGGATCGTCATCATCATCACGTGTTGGAAATACAAATTATTCACAGATTAATTCAAGACTATTGTTTAATCCAAGAACTCCACAGATTCCTGCTAATATAAGTAATTTTCAAGTAGAATTAAAACTAAATAGTACAATAAAAGCAATTTCTTCGTTATCACCCTATTTTGATATATATATACCATCAAGTAATAATTTCAAAATCACCTTGAGCCCTCTAGTGTAGAAATTCTACTATCCAATACTCTAATATTCTCAAGTAATTGTGAAATAATAGAAGTATCATAATTTAGATTGCGTCCCTGAGGGGCACTAATAGGCCTTGCAAAACTTACATTACCATCTGAATCTATGGATAGAGCATTAATATTATTTACATAAACATTAAAATTTGGTTCAAATCTAGTTCCTATTTTAGTATTTACACTTACTGTTGTTGTTGGAGTACTTATGATATAGCGTTTACATGTATTTAAACTAATACCAGCATTATCAGAACCTATAAGAAATGAATTAACGGTTAAATTTCCATTAATATCAGTATTATTACTTATTTTTAAATTATTACCAGATGTATATGAATTAATAGTATTAATTGATAACGATTTATTTGCATAATTTATTAAACTTTGAACATTTGATAAACCTGTAGTTACAGGCGATGGTCCTGAGGCTTGACTAGTAACGTTGTATAAGGGTACAATATTTGTAACATAAGGATTTAATGGTTGATAAGACATATTTCTTTTTAAGTTATATGTCTTATTCCTTAGACAGGTGCGCAAATCCCGAAGAAAGGAATTGAATACATCAATAGGATGATTACTGTATCAGCAAGTACATCAATAATTTTAGTAGATACTGCATCTGGCATAGGACCCTATATTGTATATTTTCCCTATCTTAGTAATGTAGGCCGTATAATTACAATTAGAGATAATGATGGATACGCGTCTACTGGAAATTCAATAATTCTAAGTACTGTTTCAGGTGCCTCATTTTACAATAATATAAGCAGCTTATTAATTAATCAACCCTATGGTTTTATTACTCTTTCTTCACAGCCTAATGGATCTTATTCTATTTTAAATACCTTTGCTTTTCCGACTGGTTCTGAGTCTGCCTATGTTTATAATTTAAATACAAATATTTTGGGTATTAAGGATAATTCAACAAATGTAATTGAAAACCTTACATTATCCACTGGTCTACTATACTATGGTTCAAAATCAATAGGAGATGTAACACAGGTTCTATTAAATAGTAATATAAATTATATTAAAGATAGATTAAATTCAACCTATATAGTTCGTAGATATGTTGCTACTGGTAATCCTGGAATACTCACAACAATAGGAAGTATACAATATAGTGATACCAGTGTTAGTTGGAATGATGCAACTGGAGGAACACAGGGGTTTGCAAATGGTGGAACTGATCTTACAGTTTCTCGTAATGGTATTTTTGTAGCATGTGGAAACAATTATATAGCTAATTCTCAAAATAATTTAGGATATCTTCAATGGTCTCTTGATGGTATTTTGTGGAAAAATAGTCTTTCTCCACCACTTTCACCTACTACTATACGTAATAGAGTACATAATGCAAATGGTCTATGGCACGCAGTTGGCCTTGGAAATGATTCTAACTCTATTCTTTGGAGTGTTGACGGAAAATCATGGTATCCTTCTATGGATAGCATAAATATGTTTAACAGCCCTGGATTCAATTCAATAACTTATGGAAGAAATATTTGGGTAGTCTGTGGTTCTAATTCATTTAATCCAGCATATTCATTAGCCTATAGTACAGATGGATCAAATTGGAATCCAAATACAAATATTAACACAAGCCTCAATGCTTTTTATGATGTAGTATATACTGGATCTAACTTTGTAGCGCTTGCAGGTAATTCAGGTGAAGGAAATATTGTTATAAGTCTATCTGGCTCAAATGATAGTATTATAATACCAGTAAGTTTCAATAATGAATCTGGATTTTTAGCATATAATGATATTATCCTACTTGCTGTGACAGGATCCTTTCATAAATACAGTCTTAATTTTGGATACAGCTGGAGCGATATGCCTGATTTTCCAGCAGGTATACCAGGAAGGCCATATTATGATGGTTCAGTATGGTGGGTTGGTATAAATAATGGTTCGGCATCAAACCTATATTATAGTACATCAGGAAGTAATTTATGGTCATCATCTAATCTTATAGGTGTCTTTCCTTCAGGATATCCAACAAGTATTACCTCGCTGAATCTATCTAGTAATTTAAATATTCAGCTTATTAGTACGGTTGGAGGATTAGAAACATTCTTTACCACAAGTAGTTTTCAAGTAAATACTATATCAACAGGGATATTTACAATAGAAAATTATGGAAATAGTTTAAATATAAGTAGTTTCAATAGTAATGCCTATGTCTCAATGAATATTCTTTCTACAAACTCAATCTATACAGATATAATTTATACTAATAAAATAGAAATTTCTGCTTTTAACGTAAGTACAATTAATTTGAGTACATTATATTGTACAGATACTATTGAATCATCATCAATCTTAGCAAATTATATAAGTACATCAGGACTAACCTTTGAGACCCTATATATGTCTAGTATATATGTTGATAATTTATCTACTTATTCTATAAATGTGAGTTCAATAAGTTCAGGTATAATAAATGTTGAAACCTTAGAATCAAAAAATATATATTCAGATATAGTATCTACTAATATTACTGTTATATCAACATTAAATCTTATAGATAATTCAACTGGAAATCTTACAGAACTAAATGCAAATAATAGTAATTTATTTTTTCAGGGACAAAAACTTCTTACAACAGCTGGAGTAAATCCATTATATTTTAGCTATCAATTACAGGACGTTACTAATGGTGTTCCAGGAAATGTTGGATTTTTTACTATTGATGATAGTGATTTAAAATTAATTACGACGATTAAATTTTCAGTTACAGATTATAATAATATATTCTTAAGTGGGTTATTTAATAGAATTGGTATTTATTCAATATTATATATTATTAATCCTAATACCTTACAAAGTTTGGTATATTTGATAAATTCTATAACACAATCTGGAGATTTAAGTTATTACACATTAAATTTATTACAACTTGTTGGAACAACACAGAATATTAGTGTTAATAGTATATTAAATTTTTATATTACTAATATTGGCATAAAACCTCCACCGACATCACCAACAGATACTGTTGTTGTTAAGGCTGGTATGGGTGGTGGTGGTACAAGTTTTAATTTTGATAATAGTGATGTTTTTAAGATAATACCTGAAGGGATTGGTTCTTATGTTGGTACTTCACAGGGATTTATAATAGAATTAAATTCAACTAATTATAATTTAACTAATATTCCTGCTACTCTTGGATGTATTACTTTTTTTGATGGTACATCATATAATCAGATAAATGTTAAATATGGTAGTATAAATGCAAGTGTAGGTGGTGCAATAACCATAGATAGTGGTATTAATAATTTATCAGTTAGCGGTTTAAAAATTAGTAATTTTACTGGTGTAACAAATGATATTAATAGTGTTGCAATAATTATTACAATAAAATTTTTAAATTAGGACGCGTGGGTCTAAGAATTAGTTTTTAACACTACATTAGATTTAGGGTATGGAAGGTTCTTCCATAATATTTTATAGTAGTGCCACTGGAGACACTGGTGTTACTGGAGACACTGGTGTTACTGGAGATACTGGTGTTACTGGAGATACTGGTGTTACTGGAGACACTGGTGTTACTGGAGATACTGGTGTTACTGGAGACACTGGTGTTACTGGAGACACTGGTATTACTGGAGACACTGGCGTAGATGGAGACACAGGTGTAGATGGAGATACTGGCGTAGATGGAGATACTGGCGTAGATGGAGATACTGGCGTAGATGGAGATACTGGTCCCAGAGGGGGTACTGGTTCTTATAATAATTTATTAAAACCTCCAATATGCTTGGAAGTATCTTATAATAATGTAAGGCCTGGAACTAACCCGAATGAATACTTGGCAAATTTTACTACACATGGACAAAGTTACACTACAGGAATATATAATTGTAAGACTATTACTGTGGGAATGTATACTGGAAATAGTTTTAATGGTTATATATTTCTTATAAAGAATATCAGTAATGCTACAGATTCTAGTTGTGAGGTGGTACTATCTGATGTAGATGGATTAAATGCTATTATTGATCCTTCGCAAGGCCTTTATGGGGGGAGTCCTTTAAATAATACTAATGGTTACGTATATCAGATAAATATATTTGGATTACCAGTCTTACACGAGGTTGTAAATGAACCATGTCCAAATTGGATTAATTCACAAATAGCAAGATTTATTTATATGCAAAAAGCTATATTTACAGGATCAACAGGTTATACAGGCCCTACAGGTCAAACAGGTTATACAGGATCAACAGGTTATACAGGTCAAACAGGTTACACAGGTCAAACAGGTTACACAGGTTCAACGGGTCAAACAGGTTACACAGGTCAAACAGGTTACACAGGTTCAACGGGTCAAACAGGTTATACAGGCCCTACAGGTCAAACAGGTTACACAGGTTCAACGGGTCAAACAGGTTATACAGGTCCTACAGGTCAAACAGGATATACAGGCCCTACAGGTTATACAGGTCCTACAGGATCAACGGGTCAAACAGGTTATACAGGCCCTACAGGTTATACAGGTCCTACAGGATCAACGGGTCAAACAGGTTATACAGGAACGACAGGTTATACAGGAACGACAGGTTATACAGGAACGACAGGTTATACAGGAACGACAGGTTACACAGGAACGACAGGTTATACAGGATCAACAGGTTATACAGGATCAACAGGTTATACAGGATCAACAGGTTATACAGGATCAACAGGTTATACAGGAACGACAGGTTATACAGGATCAACAGGTTATACAGGATCAACAGGTTATACAGGATCAACAGGTTACACAGGAACGACAGGTTACACAGGAACGACAGGTTACACAGGAACGACAGGCTATACAGGTACAACAGGCTATACAGGATCAACAGGTCAAACAGGTTACACAGGTACAACAGGTCATACAGGATCAACGGGTCAAACAGGCTATACAGGTACAACAGGTTATACAGGATCAACAGGTTATACAGGATCAACAGGTTATACAGGATCAACAGGTTATACAGGATCAACAGGTTACACAGGATATACAGGTACAACTGGTTATACAGGAACAACAGGTTACACAGGCCCTACAGGTACAACAGGTTACACAGGAACAACAGGCTATACAGGCCCTACAGGTTACACAGGCCCTACAGGTTACACAGGCCCTACAGGTTATACAGGTCCTACAGGTTACACTGGACCCACAGGTTACACTGGACCTATGGGAATAAATGGTAGTGCAACAAATACAGGCTCAACAGGTTACACAGGCTATACGGGACCTACAGGTTACACAGGACCTATAGGAATAAGTGGTAGTGCAACAAATACAGGAGCTACAGGCTATACAGGCTATACAGGTTATACAGGTTATACGGGATATACAGGATTAACAGGCTATACAGGCTATACAGGACCTACAGGTTACACAGGACCTATAGGAATAAGTGGTAGCGCAACAAATACAGGAGCTACAGGCTATACAGGTTATACAGGTTATACAGGTTATACAGGTTATACAGGTTATACAGGTTACACAGGCCTTACAGGTTATACAGGTTATACAGGTTATACAGGTTATACAGGTTATACAGGTTACACAGGCCTTACAGGTTATACAGGTTATACAG
>Ga0187843_10000284_pt1 | contig 38775 bp, 59 predicted proteins | sample SpaLakP09_SKY_43_FD_134516 | JGI IMG/M metagenome (GOLD analysis project Ga0187843, IMG submission 134516) | Oligotrophic lake water microbial communities from Sparkling Lake, Wisconsin, USA - SP09_SKY_43 | ecosystem: Environmental > Aquatic > Freshwater > Lake | place: USA: Sparkling Lake... | reverse complement strand
GTATTTACTATAGTCCATAGGTTTCTAAGAGTAGGACATAATTTTCGGGAAAAAAATTGGTCGAGTTTTCCTCGTAAATTCCTGTATAGCTTAGTAAGGTAATATGTCAAGCAATGTAGTTACGTCAAGCAACTTTAACTCTCAGAAGATTTCATTTACGGCCATGAAGTCCCTTGACTCTGGCGCAAAGACGGCCTATGTAAATTATGATGGTGGTATGTTTGTAATCCAGAGTTCATCGTGTCGTCTTCCCTTTGGTATGAGTGTCTTTGACAAGGCCGGTCCTGTTAAGCACAGTGTAGACATCTGTCTAACAGGCTACGATGAGGCTGGTTCTAAGGCTCAGCAGTTCTACAACACGATGCTAGCTCTTGACGAGTTTATGATTGACCAGGGTGTTCGCAACTCAAAGCAGTGGTTCAAGTCTGATCTCAGTCGTGATGTAATCAAGGCCTTCTATACGCCGGTCCTCAAGTGGTCAAAGGACAAGGATGGCAATGTCAAGCCCTATCCTCCTAACATCAAGCTCAACCTCAAGAAGAAGCGTGATAGCGATGCCTTTGATGTTCAGTGCTATGATGACCAGCGTACTCTTTATCGTAACATTCCCATTGAAGAGCTTCTAGTACGCGGTACTCAGATGACTTCTCTTATCCAGTGTACGGGTATCTGGGTTTCTGGTGGTGCCAAGTACGGTCTTTCATGGAAGCTTGTTCAGGCAATGATTACTGAGCTTCCTCAGAACAGCCGCAGCTTCACCTTTGTAGACGATGGTGAAGCGGCGCCCCGTCCAGCATCACGCAAGCCTGTAGCTGCTCCTCTTGAGGAGGAAGAGGAGGAAGAGGAGTTTGTACCACCACCGCGCAAACCTGCTCCAGTCAAGCAGGTTGAGGAGGAAGAGGAAGAGGAGGAAGCCGATGACGTAGAGCCCATTCCAGTCCCTAAGACTAAGAAGCTTCTACCTAAGAAGGCTCCTTCAAAGCCTAAGTAGTTGTACATAAACAGCTTAAAGATTTGATTAATTAATATATTAGGCCGTAATGGCTTCACCCAGCTCAGGGTAAATGAGCCCAGCTCCTGTAGTTCCTTGCTACTGGAGCACCCCAAGCTCCAGTAGTTCCTTGCTACTGGAGCACCCAAGCTCCAGTAGCTCAGTTGGTAGAGCGTCGTGCTTATAGAAAAAGATATCTATACTTGTTACGCGAAAGTCGTGAGTTCAATCCTCACCTGGAGCATTTTTTACTTGTTTTATTATAAACAAATAAAAACTAATAATAGGTATGGAAGGCTATCAACTGGCCTTGGGCCCGGAACAACAAGAACTGCTAGAAGGCTTGTCTGAGGAAGAAAAACTTTCTATGATTGCCGATTGGCAGGCAGATTTTGATTTAGCAACCGCCTTAGCAGCATCTAGTAATGCGCCTGGTGTAGTTCCAATTGCTGGAGCCTTTGGAGGTAAAAAACCAATTTATGTATGTCTAGGTCATGCTAATGATATATTAATACCTATACCAAGTACTGATAGGTACACTGTAGATAGAACACACGTAGTTCCAGAAGGCTGTACCTATGCAACTATTTCAGAAACTGGTCAACCTACCTTAATGGGTTCTATATATAGTATCAATAAATTATTCAATAATCGTACTACATTACCGCTTTTTTATGATCCAACTCATAACTTTTTTAATATTAATGTAAGTCTTTACCGAGAAAATCCGAATATTCTTTTTCATTTAACTACTGCGGGTAATAATTACACAAATAGTAGTTGTACCTTTCTATTAGACTTTCCAAAAGAGGATGGGAGTGTAAGAGTTTATAAATCAGGTATATATGATTTATCAAACCCGCCAAATACACATTTGTCTGAAGGAATGAAGGATTCAGTTGTAATACCACCAGAAGGAGTTAAATTAGATGTTATAAGAAAAATATATGAGGGTTCTATATTTCCAACGGCAGATGAGGTAATTTATGAAATAAAACAAGGTGTTTTAGGAGTTTTTCCTGATCTAAGTGATGAAAAATTAAATAAATTAAATTATAAGATTATTCTATTAAAGAAAGGCGTTTCGTCAGTTTTACAAAAAAAAGGATATAAAACACAGAATGAATTATTTACACTCCTACCTCCTGGTAATTTTTATAATGTAGCATGTCGTAGTTTTGATGATTTAACTAAGGTTAATGCTGCTGAATTAAATAGAGTCAGAAAGGAATCACAACGAAGAATATTGGGTTTCAGTGGTACAGCCTTAATGAATGCAAGAGAAGGTGTAAATAAAACAAGGAATGTGGAAACAGAGGAGCGTATTATAAGAGAAAACTTTTTAGATAAAAAGGTTGATTATAAGATTGAATATTTAATTGATTTAGCTGAAATAATTGAATTAGGAGAAGAATATATTCAAAGAGATATTGATAATCCAATTAATAAATTAAAAAAGATGATTGGCATGGGAATTCCAATAGAGGATATTATATCCTTATATCCTGGAATAAGGGAAGCTGTAAATAAAATACATAGACTTGGAAAAACAAATTTTCAAATGGGTGGTAGAACTAAAAAATATCGTAGACCAAATAAAAAATTGAATAAGTCACGTAAAAAATAATATTACATGGCCTATCTTACTACCTTCTCAGATCCTAACTTTAATAAGGCCAAGAACAATCTTGTCTTTGTTGGTCTAGAAAATGGAAAGATTTATGGATCCTTTAATACTAAGGAAGAGTTTCTTGATGTTATTCTTACTAAAAAATTTACTAAGGTAATGACATGTTATTATAGCCCACTTATTATGTTTACACAGAATGAGTTGAATATTTTGAGTGATAAGCGTATCTTTCTTCTTAATAATAAACAGGTAGAGAAGGTTCGGCATGCCTATCAACGGACTTCAAGCTTCTTTTAGACCCGTACGCTGGTCCAGGAACTTAGAATAAACCTTCATGGCGGCCCTCATATTTTTAGTCTGATGTGCGTGATATTTTGCCCTGTAATACATTGATTGGGCTCCTCTTATTTGCTCTCCACGTGGTCTTTTTTTAAGATATCTAAGGGTCTGTCTAGCCTGCGCTGCCGTACCGTAGTGAAGATGGGACTTTTTTCTTGTATTGTTAAATAACATCTCTATTATATGTCAAGAAAACCGGTTTAAAGACAAACTACTATATGTAATTAGTGGAGTATCTGGATTTCCAGACTCCCAACCCAGTTTATAGTTTTTCTTATAAAACTCTATAAGGCATCTTGGCAGAGCGGTTAATGCGGTGGATTACTAACCCACTTCCTTTTGGAGCGAAGGTTCGAATCCTTCAGATGTCGTTGCAAAAAAGCAACTATTTTTTACAGCGTTGATAGTTCAGTGGTAGAATGCAACTCTTCCAAGGTTGTAACGCGGGTTCGATTCCCGCTTGACGCACTCAGGTTTGGTAGTTCCTTAAAAACTACCTGGCGGCCGATAGTTTGTTTCTTTTCTGAAAAGAAACTGGTGGATAGGTTGTTCTTTGAACATCCGCTCTAAAAAAGTCCTCTTTAGCTCAAGCGTAAGCGAATAGCTAAAGAGGCACCATCTTGCCTCTTTAGCTCAATTGGTAGAGCATCTGCTTTGTAAGCTGAAGGTACTGGGTTCGATACCCAGAGGAGGCATTTTTGGCCTCATAGTATAGTGGTTATTACGTGGGACTTTGACTCCCGCAACCCGAGTTCGATTCTCGGTGGGGCCTATACATCCCATATTGTCTAGTGGTTAGGATATCGCTCTTTCACAGCGGGGAGCCGGGTTCAATTCCCGGTATGGGAATTTCTTTTATAAATTATATAAATAATTTATAAATTTTACTTATTCTTACGCGTCCGCCCCTTAAGATAACTCATATCACCTAAGACATGACGAACATTAAACTTCTTTATTGTATTAAGATCAATATTAAAATCCTTTATAAGATGTTTCATTACACGTACAACAGTGTCGTGAGTTTTAAGAATATCCTTCTTCTGCTGAGAGTAATCAGGATCCTTCACTAATTCATAAAGTGCATTACGAAGATGTGCCATTCCATTTACTGTAGAAAGGGCATAACTATATTGAATATCCTTATCCTTGATACCTACTATACGACCAACATGCTCTAATTCTGAATTTGCCCACATCATGACACCCTTTAGTGTTGTTTCATATCTATGGGCTGGCATTCTAATATAAAGATTGTATTATATAAATACTATGCAGACTACCATTAATGTACTAGAAAAAATACATTGTTCTGTATTACGTAATATATTAATGGGTGCAACCCTATGTTATGCGGTTGAAGATAAGAATTATACCCATCTTCCTATAATAGTTATATTTCCTTCTATATATGCTGGATATCAAGCCTATAGTAATAAGGAAACTCTGGTTAATTCTTTTAAATCCAACCTTTTAGAATTAAAAAAGAATCTTAAACGTTAGAGAGAATGAAGACCCGGAAATATCTTCCAAGAAAATACTTCAGTGGTTTAACATCTAAAAAACGCAATCAAAGAAAAAAAGAAATAGCAAAGTTTGGAGCCTTATCCTGGAAAAATCCCAAGGCCTATGTTGGTTTTAAAACAAACAAGGGTGTCAAAACAAGAAAGTCTGGATATACCTCAGCTTGGAAAAAACTTTTTCCAGAAGCAACCTCCTTAGAATCCAAATCAAAGGCCACAGGTGTTCCTCTTAAATACATTAAAGAGTCCTATAACCGTGGTATGGCTGCCTGGAGAACTGGACATAGACCAGGGGCAACCCAGCAACAATGGGGGTATGCAAGAACACATTCTTTCTTACTCTGCGGAAAGACCTATCACTCTACGGACTCGGATTTGGCAACACAGGCAAAAAAACAATCCAAGACCGCAAGGGCCTGGTGGTCTAGTCAAGGGTGCTAGATCCAACTTGTAAGTGTATCCGTGCTTTGAGAAGAACGACATATAGGACATGTGCCCTTTTCACTTATCCATTTTATTACATTCTTAGAAAAGGCGTGATTACAAGAAGTTAATATAGTATTACATCGTGTTAGTGGAATCATTGATACAGGACATGACTCATTTTTATCAATAAGAGCCTGAATACGTATATTTGTGACAATCCTGACGATTAATTCAAATCTAAATGATTTATAAGGTTCTGTATTGAGATTAAGAAATATAATAGGAAGTGTATAACAGGGTTCTGACATTTTAAATACGGGAATACATCCAGAATTATGTCTCAGAAAACAATTATTATATTTTATAGAAACCTTATTTTTATTATCAGAATAAACATCAAAATTTGGGGTTGTATAATTAAACCATCTATCGTCAGTTGAATATACAAGTTCAGAATCTGAAAGAATTACTTCGGGATGTTCTATAATTTCCAGATGCCATGTACCAAATCTTTTTGTAGTATAAATTAAGACTGATATATCTTTAAAATTAGCAAGTTCAGGATGTGTTTCACTTATACTTGGCCTATATCTTTTAAGAATAAAGTATGGTGGAAGTTCATAAGACATTTATTTTGATATTAATTTAATATCAAAATAAGCATTAATCAATTTTAGTTATCTAATACTTCTCACCAGCCTTCTTACGCTTACTAGCTTCCTTAAGGGCATCTCCAAAGGAAGCCTTTTTATCCTTGCGTCTCATCTCGTTAAAAACACGCCTTACAAAGTTATTCCATGGACTGGCCTTACGCTTACCACCGTTTTGCGTCTTCCGGGAAGCATTCTTACGGTTGCGACGAGTGGCCATTTTCTTTCTACTAGTGTCTATATTTTTAACTATTGGCACCTGAAGGGGACACAACTACCTCCTTTGAGCAAGGGCAGGAATTATCAACTGGTGTACTGTAGGCCCGTGTTGTGTTACGATAGGCTAATAATTCTCCAAGTTGAGTATTAGGCTGTTCACGGCGAATAGATTGTCCAGCCTCTAGTGCCGTATGATTGGCAGCATTCCATGAATACATTGTTACAGCACGCTTACGTTGTGTTACACGACTGGCATCACGATTTGCTGTGCCCATCTTCTACCTCAACAGCCTAAAAAAATCTTGAAGGTTGGCATTGAGATACAGAAACAATTGATGGATTCTTAGTTCTTATAATTGGACAAGGATCGGGAAAGCTACGAATATACCTACCACAATTCTTATTTAATGAATTATTTTCGCAGTTTATAGTGTTGTTCTGAACAGAAAGCGTATGTACTCCTGAGGTTGTTGCCTTGTTGAAAAAATCACCACCCTTACATGCGCGCGCGGCGGCCTCTTCTAAAATACTTGAAGAAGGAACTATCCCATTACTTCTAGGCCCTGGTACGCAAGGACCTCTATTTTGTAACCTTTCAAGCATTCGTGCCCTGTCACATGCAATGGCATTATTTTGTAGTCTTGCTGTATAACCACTACTTAGTGACATCCCGGGTATTATCTAAATTAGAAGCATCATCTTAATTTAGATGGTGACAGGTATACTTTGGTTACTTATAATACTTTCTGGATTATATCTTGTACATCTAATGCAAATAGTTGAAGGGTTTGATGTAATCCCATCTGAATTAGATGTAAAAGAAGATGCCCTAAGAAATGAGATAAATTCACAAATAACTCTTTTAAATGAGAACCTTTGTCCAATTTATAAGTCAATTATTGATACAAAGACAGATTCTTATATAGATGAGAATAATAAGGATAATGAAAATGAGGATGAGAAAAAGGCATTTAGGTGTAAGGCAAGGGCAATGGCAAAATCATCTCTAAAGACTGATACTCAAAACCTACTCTTTCCCTGTCCTCCATATACAGAACCAATGGATGTACCAAATAATATAGACACATATATTATAAATACATCTATAGTATTTACAGTATTTGTTATTGAAACAAAGAAAAAGATAGAAGGTTCATTAAGTAAATGTACCAAGGAAGGTTTTGAAGATAAAGAAGATGAATGTCCAGCACCAAAGGCTAATGTAAATAATGATCCAGGCTTACAGAAACAGCGAATTCAGGCCTTAGAATTAAAATTAAGTGCTCTAAAAAGGGGTCTTAATTCTAAGGAGTATATCTTACTTCTAGATAACTATAAGGAGCTTACAGCCCTAAAGGCCAAGGCCGAATCTGGAAATCTCAGTCCTAATTGCCCTTCCTAGTTTTCTTACCAGTCCTGCCCTTATTTTTCTTAGTTCGGCGTTTATAATCTTGTATACGTTCTGCCTTGGCCTTGAGTAAGGACTCCTTTGTAGGTTGATGTCCAACACAGTTAACATTAAAGTGGGGAAACTGTCCTGGCTTATTTTTATCACGTGTTTCTGAACTAATATCTACAAGGCGATGAGCAAAACAAAGTACGGTTTCAGGAACCAATTGGTCAAGTCCTCTTAAATATGAAAGAGTATAAAACAGTGCAATGGCAGTATCTAAGGACGAAATTAATAATTTTCCGTAATTCTTTATATTTATACTATTATATGAATAACAGTATAATTCCTGCATTAATATCATAGATAATTTATTATTTACCTTAATACCATACATCTCAGGAACAATATCCAACAATCTTTCCCAATGAACTATTTTTATATTTGCAGTATTGTCTTGTTCGTATATTATTTGACGAAGTTTAGAAAGATGTTCTCTAGGGTACTTACAATAAGCCATAATTGGATAGCATGACTTAAATAAGCTAATTGATTTAGAATATGGATTTTTGTATATTTTTGCAATTTCTGCTCCTGTAAATATGAAATGATGGTCTATAACATATTTCATTAAAACGCCATAAATATTTTTGGGAACAGAAATTGTATCAACAATCGCCTTACATTGAGACTTAACAGGTTTATATAAATTTAATAGTAAAAGGCGTTTGTAGACCTTATCCCAACGTTCTACCTCTCCACGTGGCCGTGATAATTCTATATACATTCCCATACGTAAATAATCAGCATTTACATAGTAAATACCATCGTCGGTTATGGATGTTTTCTTTAAGGTATTAAATAGCCAAGATGTCATTAGTGTAATATCAGCCACTCCGTGAAAATTTACGAAAATCTTATATGTTCCATCGTGTAGACCTATACGATTTGTAACACTATCAAATTTACCCCTTTGAAGTAGTTCTGTAAGCTCATGTGCATCCTTTTCAGGTGTTATGCTAAAAAAATCATAGTCGGGTATGGTTTTTGAAAAGTCATATATTTTTTTATCTGGAGGAAGATTGGCATTGATTGCCATACCACCGTAACACAGGAGTTTTTTCTTTCTTAAAAAGTGTTCAACAATCAACAGGGCGCGGCGTAACTCCGTATTTTTTGCAATCTGTTGATCACGAAGATCTATGGCATGTTCTGATATATTTGCCAAGGTATGAATAATCTTATTTATATAGGGTTTTCTTAATTCATTTGAGCGGACCTTTGCCATGTCCTCTTCCATTTCCCCTATTATACAGTACTACTTTGTGTAGATAGGATATCAAAGATATGTGTATTTTTATATGGTTTAGGGGCTAGTACACGTTTTGGTACAGGTGGGCTCAAGGAAACTGGTTCTCTGATAATAAGATTTGGCGGAGCATTAAAACCATGTGTTGACATCTGTGTTTGTAACTGTGATGGCGGTTTGGCAAGTTTGGCATCAAGGACTGCATTTAATTGTGTCATAGGCAGGGATAGGAGTTGATTAAATGTTTGATTAGGTGGGTCAGGCATTATTTCCTTACTCTTGAAATCTGGGATAGGAATCATATTCTTTTGAAGATCTGTACGTTTTAAATTGAGGGTCATTATAATATAGTTAAAGGTTCCAATAAAAATATTAAGATTTTTTTGAACATACTTTCTTATAGAAATTTGATCTTCCTTTCCTTGTAACATAGTCTGATATTTTTCGGCCAGTATATTTAAATTAGTCGTATTTTCGTTAATCATACCTACAACTGAAATCATTCCCTTTGGTGTATTTATAAGCTTAATTCCAGAATTTATAACATCTTCTTTTAATGATATAAAGGCATCTTGAACACTCTGTATGGCAGTTAAAACAGGATCATTAATAGCCATATCAATAGCACTTTGTGTGGCTGGTTTTAAATTCTGTACACGACTTTCTACTGCCTGTTGTTTACATGTTGTTATTATATTAAGAGTTGGTTTATCTAGTTTCGGTAGCTTAAGCTCAAGCGTTGTATTAATACTATTATATCTGTCAATAAATTCATTTATATTTTTTTGCATTGTATCACGTATATATACTACATCCTTTGCCTGTGGACCATTTAGCATTGTATCATATGTTGTATTTAATACCTTTATATTAACTAAATTTGTACTAAGTATTTCAGAAACGCTCATAGGACCCTTAGGTGTATCTAAGGTTTTTGTAGAAACATTTGTTGTTAATTGCTGAAGGTTTTTAAAGGCATTTTCTATACGTTTTATTCCTTCCAAAATTGAGTCCGGTGACTCAAAATTTTCTTGATCTTTATTTGTATACATACTTAGTAATATTATACTAGTAAATATAAGAGCTAAGGTTGCTATAGATTTCATATCTATTTATATTAGATTTATTTCTTCATTTGTCTTTTTCCACCCTTGCGTCCTCTACCCTTGCGTCCTCTACTCTTACTTCCTCTGCTGCCTTTGCGTCCTCTGCTACCCTTACTTCCTCTGCTACCCTTACGTCCTCTGCTAAGCTTGCGTCCTCTACTGCCCTTACGTCCTCTGCTAAGCTTGCGTCCTCTACTGCCCTTACTTCCTCTACTGCCCTTACTTCCTCTGCTGTAATCTTTAAGTTTAAAACGTTTAATTAAATCCTTAATAATAGAATTTTTAATAGCATGATTAATTATGCTTGAATGTTTTTTTGACATCTTTTTCTTTGACATCTTTTGTTTTTTAGAAAGACTTTTACCAATTAACTTTGAATGTTTCTTAAGATTATGACCCCTTTGTCTCTTAGAACTTTTAGACTTACTCTTTTTAAGACTTTGTCTCTTATTTACCTTGACCTTATTTACTAGTGGGGGAAGGTTTAACTTTAAATATGTATTAATATAATTGTATTTAGTATAGGATGAATCAAGACTTTTTTTAATTGAACTTATATCTTTTAAATCGCCTGTTTTGTATATATTTTTTAATGAAGATAAATTAGTTAATTCAGTTGAAACAAGGCTAGCGACGGGTACAAAACCATCGGGAGTACTTACCTGTGTCTTTTGTGCAGTTTTTGCTACACCTGCAAGTTCTGTAAATTTTTTCTGGAGAGTATCAATAGCTTCGCCAACTGGATCAGATTTAAAATATTCTACTCTATAAAATAAAAAACTGATCGCTATAGTTACTAAAAAAACAATAAATAGAAAGAGTAACATATCTAATTATACAACTATAATTTAGGAGATATAACCTTACCGCCTCCTGAGTCTGATTGAGGAAAGGGCTTTGCAATAGGAATTGCTACTGGAGGTACAAATTGTATTAAATTGGGCTTTGGTACCCATGTATTGCTGTAAAAGACCTTGCCCTTTCCAGTAAATACATCTGTATGCTTTGGATCTGAAAATAATGTAAGTGGTATACTGTTTACTCCATAAACACTATGTAATTTGTTAGTATCTACTTCATTTATTTGGTTAGTTTCTGAACTTACGGGTGTCATAACTAAGGTCCAGGCTTCCTTTGTACTTTGAACAGCACCTTCAATACGGTCAGTTGGAGTTGTTAACCAGTAGGCTGAACTTGTTATAACAGCTGCAGGTTTTACTGTTGATACTGGTGAACCAGTTATACCAAATTGTGAAGGAGATTCACGATTGTAAAGGCGAGCGTGAACCATAAAATCTAAGTCTTGTTTTATTCCAATCTCTCCCTTGAGGCCTAAATTACTAAGATTACGAAAGGGGGATGTATCAGCATTTGTTAAAAGAATTATTTTATTCATAAAAGAATTATAATTTATAAAAAAAAGTTGAGATTCAAGAGCCTGTCTACGAAAATCTCCTTGAGGAGTCTGGGCTAGAAGAAGATTTTTTATAGGTTCCATTTGTTCAGCCACTCTTCCAAGAAATCTTATATATTCAAGAGGCTCAGTTGTTTTAGAAGGTGCTCTAACAAAATAAAGTACTAAGATAAGTGGATCACCTGCCACTGAAGGTGGTGCTCCATTATTATCTGATCTAAATGCCCTTGAAGCTATACTTGTCATAACCTTATTAATATTTCCTGTGTTTAATGATTGTTTTCCACCCCAACCATCACGATAAATAAGTTTAGGATCATAGGTATTATTTTCATAATCTATTTCTAAAATAAGGCATCTAGCTCCTGTAGATAGTGCTAATCGTGTGGCATTATCTTCATCAAAAACACCAGATGTAAGGGGGCCAAGATAGCCAAGTAAACGTGTTGACAGTACACATGTATTAATTAAGAGTCTTCGTGGTTCAGGAATCTTAGAAAACCCTTCTGTTATTCCCTTACGAAATTGTAGATTTCCAGACCATCTAGATTCTAAAAGGGTATTTTGTGATTTTATGATACCTGCTATATTACCGGGTGATGAAACAGTGAACCAGTTATTAAAAATACTACTTAATACACGATATAGTATATAAGAAACTATTATACCACTAATTATTTTAAATATAATACCTGCTTCAAGGTTCATAAGGCTTCCTAAAATAGACTGTTAGCATTATTTCGTAGAACTATACGGATTCCCTTTTCAAGGGCCGCCTTAGTCTTTGTAGATTCCTTATTATCAGCTACAAGAAGTACGGTTGTTTCCTTATTAATACGTTCTTGAAGAGTCCACCCAGCCTCAGCCAACTTAGTAGATAGTTCAGCATCACGAAATCCGGTCATAACATAGAAGCCTTTTGGCTCCACCTTATTCTTAATAGGTGCTGCCTCTACAACTACAGGATCCACATTAATCAGTGCCCTCCAGGCAAGATAGCCAGGCACATACTTACACACCTCAGAATAGGTAGTCATTGTCTGACCCTGAGGCGCAACAGTTAGCTGGGGCCACTTAGAGACATCAGCCTCTGCTGTTAGAGTTGCTGCAATCTTACGTTCACCAAAACCCTTTGGCCAGCCGTGATAGGCATGAATCCACTGAAGATTTGTAGCCTTGAGTTCATCTAGAGCCTTACGAAGCTTTGCGCCTGCCACCTTTCCAAGACATTTTTGTAGGCCAGCCTCGTTAGCCTTCCATACAAGGTCTAGTGTCTTATAACCACCGTCAACAAGCTTCTTAGTTGATGTGGCACTCAGACCCTCTACTCCAAGATTAATTAGACTGTGTGCCATTTCAAGGGCATAGGCATCACTTGTCTTATCCTTAGTAATATCAACTGCATGAATACCGTCCCACTTCCACCGACCTTCTGGTGGTTCCTGCCATGTTTTAGCAGGAACCACTACACGATCAAGTGTTGGAATAACATCACCACTGCGACGAACAATAATTTTCGCTCCTGGACCAAGCATATGTTCCTTGATGTACTGAGCATGAACTCCAGTACAACACTCAATGTTTGCAGGGCCAATCTTAACAGAATCAAAGGTAATACGAGGAATCCACTCTCCTAGACGACTTGCGGTCCATACAATCTCTCGTACTGTTGTTTCTGCGCGCTGGTCGTCCACTGCAACCTTATAGGCAAAGGCATCCTTAGGAAGAGCCTCAGATGTTAGAAGGGGTACAGTGTCAGAACCAACCACAATACCATCACATTCATATAGGGATCTTTCACGAACAGTCTTAAACATCTCTGTCAGCGTATCAGCCTTCAAGGTCTCTGCTGTATAGACCTGAGCACACATAAATCCCATGTTTTTCAGCCAGGTCATTTGCTGACTGCGACTAAGGCCACTTGGCTCAAAGACCTGGTAGGCAACAAAGTGAATCTTAGAACATTCAGCCTTTGATGGACTAATCTGATGAAGTATACCATTGACCCAGTTACGAGCAACTCCCTCTGAGCGTGGTACAATGAGCTCTCCACGTATCACACAATTAATCATAGGTTTAATAAGGCCAGAGATACCCTTAACCTGTGTTACATCTTGACCAACAAGTCCATTACCGCGCAGATAAAGCTGGCCCTTAGAACACCATAGGGCACTAATTCCATCTAGTTTCTCTGTGATTACAAAGGGTCCCTTAAGTTTTACAGAAGCTAAACTATCTGGCTTTACCTTTCGTAGCGAGGGCATTGAATAGGGCAACTCAACACGTCCGCTTCCTGGGAGTGAACCTACAAGATTAAAGAAGTCATTTGCTGGATCCAGTTCAAAGAGCCTATCGCGTAGATTGTCATATTCTTCATCCGTCATTGAAGGTGTACCAGTCTCATAATATGCGTGTGCCGCAGCCTTCAAGGTTGAAACAAGTTCTGAACTCATTTTGTGTTATATTTAGCACCTAGTTGTTAATCAATTTTTTGTAGTAGTAAATTAGATGTCTGGTAGATCTAGAGGTAGTTCATACACAACTCTAACAAATAACAATTCACCAAATGAGTCAAATTCTGCTTGGAGGCCACAGGGTTCTCCGACCCATTCTCAATTTGTAGGAATTGAAAATGAAAAACCCTTACCGCCTTCTTTTTGGCCAGTTAGTGCGCGCACCAAAATGGCACCTGTTGCCAATCCTTATATGCGATTGATAAATTATAGAAATAATGAAGCAGAAAAACTCTTAGGTGCTAGTAAGGGCAATTATAGGACATTTAAGAAGCGTAAGAATCGCAAGAATCGCAAAAGTCGCAAAAGTCGCATCTAAACATCCAAATAATATTTATATAGAATGACCTGTAATCTATGTAGTTTAGTATTTGAAGAAACACAGCCAAGGGCAACTCTTATGTGTGGACATATTGTCCACACACAGTGTCTTATTATAGAAGTCTTAAAAGGTAATAGAACCTGTAATGAATGTTTTGAAAATATAATTACATCAGCTATATATGATATTATCCACCCTGATACTTCTAAATCTTATAAGGTTCTAGAAGAAACTTCAGAAGATTTTTGTAGTGATATTAAAATCTTAGTTAAAAATAATAAGGACTATAAAAAATCAGCATCTAAATTTAAAAAGGTACTGTCACCTATTGTAAGTATGTATAAGTCTCAAATAAAATCACAGATCAATCTTCTTAAGAATTATATTAAGGATAAATTAAAAAGCATCAAGGAGACAGAAATATATAAGAATACAGTAAGGTTACAGAAAAGATTTAATAGATTGCGTTTAGGTATGCTTATGAAACATAATTTAAATTATCATGATTTTATAAGATATCTTACAAAGAATAAGATTAAATCGGATTGTCCAATTAATTATATGCTAGAAAGAAAGTTTAGAATACGTATTTAATTACGCCGTCTACTTTTTCTATTTTTTCTACTAAATCTACCTCTTCTGACTAATACAGAACTATTAACAGCACCTAGAGGATTATTTCCTAGCCCGTTATTTCTAGGCAGGTTATTTGCCCTGGTAAATCTACCTCTTTTAGTTAATACAGAAGTATTAATAGCACCTAGAGGATTGTTTCCTAGAGCATTATTGTTCTGGTGAAGAAGCGCATCAAGGCGTTTAGCTTCGTTTTCCCATTCCTTTGCAGCATACATAAGCTTTCTTATATTATTTTCATGTTCACCTCGGAGTCGGGCTTTTTGAGCCTTATTACGGTATAAGACTGATAATTGAATTGCCTCATCAATGGCATTTGCCACATTAGGATTGTAAGCCATTCTTCTACTATAGGTTCTCCCTTAAAAGTAGGTCCTTTGCCCAATCTTGAAAGACACCCTTAACAACAGCAGTGGGTCTATAAGGCCATACTGAATCATAAACTGCATTGGGTCTAGTAGAAGACCGAATCCAGGCAAGGTGGCGTTTACCCTTAAAAACTCTCAAAAAAATCTCACGACCAGCATTGTTTTCCGCAAGATTTTCTCCAACTGCCATCTTATTCCATGTTATATTATCTAATTGATTGTACATAGTCTTAGCCCTTTCAATAACAGCCTTAAGATAAGACACATAGGCCTCACGCCTCCATAGTGTTGCCTGAAAGACAAAAAGGTACAGGTCCTTCTCACTAAGTTCTGACCATCCTTCTATAACTTCTATCTTACTTACAGGACCAGGGCAAGGCATAAGTCTAGCAGAGACCACATCACCATGTAAATCCATATAATCAAGAATCTTCTCAAGACCTTCAGAGTCTATCTTACGTTCTAATAAGAAATCTTCCTGCATTGGTAAGACATACTTAATTTCATTAGGCAACGCCTCCACGGTAGCTACACGACTCTCCCAGAATCCAGAGTCTTTTTTAAGAAGTGGTATACAGATAGCTGGATATTCAACTACCTTTTCAGGAACCTCTGAACCAATATAGACAGGCCATTGTAGACCCCTTGCATAAAGATCCATCAATCCAAAATGTCCCTTTAATAGAAAATAATACCTTGGCGTTGAATTTACAACATAGGCTACGTCAGTTCTTAACATTATATCTTAGTAGACGTATAATATTTAGACTGTCTATGAAGAGTCATTTCAAAATAATAGGAACCAGAGGGTGACATTTTTTTTATTATATCAACTAATTTATACATTCCCATATATTCAATGCGCCCCTTCTTATATAAAACAGGAAGGGTGTGCGGATATTTTGAGGCCTGTGTAAGAATTGGTTTCTGTGTGTGTAACTGTTGATTTCCTAAGGGCCTTCCAGGACTGACTCTTGATCCTAGACCAATACATTTAACAACATTTCCACCTTGTAAAATTTTTTCTAAGGAATCCTTGTGATCAATAATCTGTATAATAACACCGGTAAGATTAAAATAATCAGTAGCTTCCTGAAAATTATCAAAGAGTATCTTATCAACAATCTTAAGCATTCTACCTTAGTCTAAAGAAATAATTATATTTCTAAGGAAGAAATATGGAATCTTTTAAACAACGCCTGTGTATTTTGGAAGAAAAAACACAGGCCTTAGAATTAAATATGTGTAAGAGTCATGAAACAGAAAATGAGATTCATATACAAAATATAGATAAGGAGCTGGGTGTTATTCCCTTAAATGAATTTGACACCCTTAGATTTGGCCATGCCCATGATTGGTTAATGCCTGAATATACAAGGGTTGGTGGATCTTGGAAACACGGTGTAGTTTCAAGGGCAAATCTATATTTTCTCACAAATCATACCCAGGAAATTAAGGAAGTCGTAGAACTTAGTCTAGGTCAAAAGATTAATTTTAACACCCATAGACTCTGTTTCAAATATTATGGAGAAAAAACAAGCTTTGAATCAATGCTAATAGATAGGAAAATTAAGGATGCCTATATTTTCTGGTATCAGGGTGGCCCCTGTTATGGAAAGTTTTCTATAACACAAAAACTCTATAATCTTCTTAACTATAAACCCTTTGAAGTTATAGATATACATAAACACAAGCCAGCTAAGAATCCACCCTATGATTTTATTCTTTCAGACTTTATAAATGGTATGAATTATTCTGCAAAACTCATAATTGATTTAAAAAATCCATATAAACTCTTACCCCATATTTCGTTTTTTCTCCATCCCCTTGATACAAGTTCCTTAAAGGTTATTCTTAAAACTCTCTCACCACAACAAGCAGTCTTTGAACTAACCTATGGAAAGGATTCTGTACCAACCTCTACACAGTTTCATTGGATGGCAAGTGGTTCTGTTTAGACTAAAATATTTCCCAAGAAGTAATTACTGCTATCTTAGACTCTTTCTCTTCTACAGACCAGATATCCCAATTATTAACATGTAGACTTTCACCACACCCTCCAAGAATCTTACCAAACTCTCTACATGTTTTTTGAGGAGGACAATTATAGACAATCCATGAAGTTGTCATGTCACAGGGAAACATTTTGACTATAGTCAATGACCAATGATCATTTACTTCAGTTAGTACTCCTGACTCTGTATAATTGAACTTATATACATCTGTATCCTTATTATGCGTAATATATCCAAGTACATGGTCACTAGGATCAGTCATAAGTGCTTTTTCAGGTGATAGGTCAATATGATAGGGTAGAATTGTAAATCCGATTGTCTCACCACAACAGACTAGTTTTGCCATACTATATTAAGTATTATATCCTTAGGTCAAGGTATAAAATCTAAAAAATTGATGAGTGTTGTGGACAACAAAATGCAAGGATGGTCCAATATTCAGTTTCAATGTACAGGTCAAGTAACTTGGAACAGCATATTACAAATCTGAGCCTTTATGAGGCCTATCAAATCATCAAACCCCCTAATGTGCCTGTAAATAATCGTTGGCACCTTATGATGTATCACGCAGTTGTAGAGCGTATTGATCTTCTTGAACCTAACACACCTCTTTTAGTAGCATGGGAGGAAGAGATAGAGGGTATGGAATCATGTTATCATTATATTTCTAAAATGTCTAGTTCTTCCCAGTAAGCCATTGATCAATGGCAGCATCATAGGCGGCTAGATGTTCTTCCACATTCATTTGGCGCAACTGCTTATTAGTCTTTCCTTTAACAAGAACAGCCTTGCCGGATTTTTTTGCCTCCTTCATAAGGTCTCCAGTGGGAGGATCATAGGCCAAGACCTCTCTAAAAAAACTCTCAGAATGTGAAACAGCCTTTTCTAAGGCTACTGGATCCCTTACAAGGGCTGGTGCGGCAGGAATCTTCCACCGAGGAACCTCGCATACAATTTGAATGGCAAGGCAAAGAAGATCGGTACGACGTTTTTGAGAAAGAGTCTTTCGTGGAATACAGTATAAATTCAGGATGACCTTAAATTCATCATTCATGCGTATTGCCATTCGTGTAACAAGTTCCTTATAAATTTCAACAAGAAGATTTACAATAAAGAATCCGATATTACAACGATACTTATTTGGCCATCCAGATGGACCGCGTTCCTTATTACTTAGGGAGCCCTTATTCTCTTTCTTAAGGCGAGTATCCTCTTCAATAAGCCACTTCATCCAGAAAAACGCCTTTTCTGTAGCACCATCCGTACAGGCCTTTACAAATTCATCTCCGATACGTTTAACAATCTGTAGGTCATAGGTTCCATCAAAGACACGTCCTACTGCGGCCGTTGGTACTGTTCCGGCAGTTGATGTGCGAACCCATGTATCAGTGTGAGAATCATCAGGCACCTTTGGCATCTTAAGAGCTGGGCGACGGGGACAGCTGCGTAAGACTAAGACACATTCGGCCATTGCGCTTTGGTATTCGGCAGTTCTGTAAAAGTTCTCAGATGTCATCTTTTTTATACCAGCCTCTAAGTCTGTAAAACGTCCGTTGAGTAAATGAAATATACGGGGACTTGAAATGCCAACATGATCAAGGGCATAATCCCAAAGCATTTTTTGCCAAAGCTCAAAGCATCCACTACAGACTAGATCGGCTGTATAGTGAAGACTTTTTCCAGCTGCTACAGCTCCACTTTCTTCTAAGACCTTTTTAAAGCTTTGAACAGCCTCCACTATTGGATAGCCGCTGCGGGTTCTAAAAACAACTTCAGGTTGATTCATACTCTAATAATAGTAATTTCTTATATCTTAGGTAGATATGGCGCTTCCACCGCGCGCCCCCTTAAATACGACGGAACCAGAATACTTAACTAATGCGGAATTAGATGCTATTATAGCTGGAGCTAAGGCTAGGGAATTAGATGCTCTTAGAGCTGGAACATGGGTAGCACCTGTAGATAGTGTTGGGCAAGCAAATCTTAAGAAAATTATGTTAAATGATAAAGCTAGACGTGAACAAGAGGCTTATTTTAAGGAATTAACAGAACTGTATACTAAAGAGCAATTAGATAACTTTATAAAAGTAGGATGGTTACCACCTATAGATAGGGTTGGGCAAGCAAATCTTACTCAAGCTAAATTAAATGCTGCATTTCTATATAAACAAAATACTTATGTAGATGAATTAAAAAGACAGTACGAAGGAATTTCTAGAGATAGAGAAAGAATATTTAGTGTTAAAGATATAGGGCTTTTGAGAACTGCTGAATTAATGGGCTATGGAATGTGGAGATTAAAGACTAATCCAATGTATTTAGCTATTAGTACAGAAAAACCGAAATTAGATGATATAATACAACAATTTATAACAAAAATTTCTAACAGTAAATATATATTAAATAGGGTTATTGAAGATATAGAAAGACTGAAAGGGGAATATGTTCTATATTTGTATGACGATTTATTACAGGCACTTAGGTCTTTAGATAAAACAACGACAGGTGGAAAAAGAACACATATAACTAGGAAAAAATTGAATAAGCGCCGTAGAAAATATACACGCAAATGAAATCACCACTTTCCAGTCTTTTCAAATACATAGATTTAAGTCTAATTCCAAACATTGATGTATATAGAGTAAAAAAACATGAACATATTAAAGAAGACTATGATTTTATCTCTTTTGAACCCTCATATATTAAATCCTATCTTTGGGTTTATAAGTATAAAAAATATTATTATTCTTTAGTTAAACTTAAGAATAATAAGTACATGTATTTATATGGTTATCTTTCATACAATCGGACTAAATTTAATTTCTATCTTGGTTCTGATAAGGAAGAAATTATTTCTTGTATGAAGCCCTATGTTAAATCATGGTATTTGGAAGATACTAACGGTACTTCTTGCTGACTCTTAAGGTTCCATTGCTTCTTTTCAGAAGACCCTTTGCCTTTAGACTGGCAGTGGCTGTAAATCCTATTTTTTTACCTGCCGCTAGTCTACGAAGCATTTGACGGTTGCGTCGGGTGGCTCTATAACCACCAAGCATACAGGGGCAGGTCATATCTATAAGGCCTTGAATAAATTCGCAAGGCCTGTATTATTTTTAGGTTCTAAACCTGCAATTATCTCATTAATAGCATCTTGTATGGTCTCTGCCAAATCTAACATTATTACACTTATTTTTGTAGATTCTTCTACATTATCAAAGGAGTCCATATATAATTTATTCATCTTCTTAATTTCAATATTTAAATTATGTAAATATTCAACCGGATTTGAAGTAGCTACTTCTTCATTCATAAGATTATTATAATCAAGTTCTAGAACTCTTTTATCATTGACCCGTGTTTTTTTGAATAAATTCATAAGTGCATTTACATTAGTTTTTAGTTTATTTTTCTCCTTAAATAATTTAGCAACTCTTATAGAAATAGAACTAGCGATAAAGAGTAAATCCTTACGTAAATCATCCTTTCTAGTATGGATTGCTGTTATAAGGGCATTAAAAAATCTTTTAGATCTCAGAAGATACTCAAACGGGTTATTAATATCCTTGTTCATATCCATGGTAATTGTACGAAGATCAGCAAGAATTTTTCCTCTTTCAAGTACTACATGTTTCTTACCCGTATTTCTAGAAATCTTTCCACCTCCGCGCGCTGCACGCCGTGTTCGTGCATTTGTATGTTTATAGCATGTAGACCTATTCCACATACTGTAGGTTCCTGTTATATAATTAGAATAGTTAGCAAAGCAACCGGGACAGGGTAGAGCAAATTGTTGTACAACTAATTTAAATATGTCAGGAAATCCAGGTAATATACTTGAACATATGCGTGTTAGATCATCCAGTTTAGGATTGTCAAGGGTATAAGAATAATTTTTAAGAATGTGTTCAGGAGGAAGTTTATTTCCAATCCAGAAAATACCAAGGCCAGTTATGTCTTCAAATCGTTTACCTAAGACATTATAAACATATGAAAATAATTTTGATTCACAGCAGGTACTTCCATTTACACATTCAATAAGTTGTGTATTATTCTTATATTTTTTAAAGGCTGGAAAGGACACGCCCTCTAATCTTTTATTTAAATATTCATAGCTATTAATAAAATTAACACTAAAGGGTGTGGCCCATATAGTATTATCATAATTCTTATCTCCACCAATCATAATACGTGAGGTATCTGCCCGCCCTGTAAGAATGGGCCCAGTTGGTTTTTCACCCGTATAATTTCTCCACCGTATATTATTTTTTAAATTAATATTTCTGCGCTGGCCTTCAGGTATTTCTATATTTATATTACAGTGGTCCAAAAGTGCAAATAAGGTCGCTTGTTTCTTATCAAAATTTGGATCTTCTACCTCGCCTATATCTGGAGATTCCGCCAAGGTTACGTATATTTCTCCATCAATTTCAAGAAGTCCACACATAAAGGCAGTAGGTTCAGGTACAGCTCTTAGTGTTCCTGACCTATGTTCGGCGTCACTAAAACCAGGTGAGGTTGTAAAACGTCCCTGCATACCACCATGTTCGGCATAACAAAGATTTCTAATAACATTTTCATGATATATTTTCATCATTATATAAAGTATGGCAGGTGTTGGCTTTCCAAATAAAAACATATCTTCATGAATCATTAAAGAATTGCGTGTGCGATTAAATGAACCCTTACTGTTCTTTGCCAGCTGTTTAAATATGTCTATATTTGGCTCAGGACTAGGTCCAAAGGCGACTGGACTAGAACTAAAAAAAAGAGGACTTGATATCGGCCTCAGGCCACTCATATACCTACTAACCCGGAATATTAAATCTTTACTAAGTAGATATGGGCATCTTATATGCCCTGTTATTTACAGCTCAAATATTAATTCTTGTGGGAGCCTTAGCCTGGGGCTTTGTAGCTTATAACATAGATATATTAAGATTAATCTTTCCAAAGCCCTTTCTCAATCTAGGTCAAAAAATTATTGGAGCCTCGGCAGTCTTAATAATTTCCGTGCGTTTATATAATGTTATAGACCCTATGTTAAGAATAACATAATTATAGATAGTATTACTATCATAAATTATTTGCGATTACGACGTGTCTTTCTTCTTCTTATAACACCCTCTGCCTTAGCTCTTAATCTATTGAGTCCTGCTACACTTGTTCCTGACTTTTCACTATTTGCAATTGCCTTCTTTCTTGCCTTGTTAGCCCTTGCATCGGCTTCTGCCTGTGCTTCCGCCGCCGCCGCCGCCGCCTTGGCCGCAGCAGCAGCTTCCGTCCGTTTTTCTTGACCATTAATACGTGCTCTAGCAAGTGCCTGTCTAACCTCTTCAGCCTGAGCCTCAAGTGCCTTTTTATGAGCCTCTGCCTTAGCGGCTTCTGCTACAGCCGCTCGTGCTTCTGCCTCAGCCTGTCTTGCCTTGGCAGCTGCCCGCTTTTCGGCATTTGAAGGTCCCGCTGGAGCACCAGCCGCTGCCTCGGCCTTTCTTGCATTTAAAAGAGCCTGTTGCTCAGCTGTTAACTTAGGAGCCTTCTTAGGCATTCTACCTAAGACCAATAATTTAATCCTCCTCTTCATGCTCCTGCTTGAGACGCTTTACAAGCGCCTCCGTAGCCTTTTCCCACGTGAATCCAAGAACAGTCTTCCGTGCTTCCTCACCGTGTTTCTTAAGCTTCTCAGAGTCAAGAAGATACTCTTCAAATCCAAGACAAAGATCATGGGGACTTACAGCCTCAGCCTCACCGCCAACGGGTGAGTAGGCAGTCGGAAGATAGTAGCGGCTTGAGGGCTTTACAAGCACGGAATTATTCTTGTTACAGAACTCCTTAAATCCGCCAACATCGGGAACAACCTGTGGTACACCCACACCCATCTGTTCAAAATTACAGAGACCCCAGCCCTCACCATCGGCAGCTGAAACACCAATATCGGCAAGATTGTAAAACATGTTAATATCCTCATCACGGAAGACCATGTCCTGATTTGCAATTAGTAGACGATTTCCAAAACGTTCAATGGGGATGTTACGAAGCTTGAGTTCACGAGTAAAGAGTTCAAAGAGCCACCAGCCACCCTTTTCACCCTTGTCACAGACGCACATAAGGAAAAGAGGCTTCATTGGATACTTGGCAATAAGTTCCGTAAAGGCCATAACAAGAAGATCATAACGCTTTCGTGGCTGATTACGATTTAGACTCATAAGAATAAAACCATCTTCAGGAAGTCCCATCTTACGACGAACTTCCTTACGATTTACAGGACTAAATACATCCTTCTCAAAACCGTGGCCAAGAACATCAATTGGACGAGTGATACCCTGATCCTTGAGGCACTTCTTCCAAAAGGATGTAAAGGTAAACACACGGTCTCCATCACGGTTAATAATATCAAGATACATCTGTGGCTGGTGAGTGTAAACCTGGTCTACGTATAGCCAAATCTTGAAGTTACGGGGAATACCACTCTTACGAATTTCTTCAAGAAAACGGCCAACAATAGACATATCATTATAAATTAAAACAACATCAGGCTGCTCCTGGCGAATTACATTTGGAAGTACATTAATTCCAAAACCCTGCTGTGGTGGGGATCCAGCTGGGGCACTCTGCTGTTCCATAGCAGCAGCGTCTAGTACACGAACATTAGGAGGATAGGGGCGGTAGTTTGGTGGTGTCTGAGGGTGCTTCTGAAAACCGAAGTGGGTTACAGAAAGGTAGGGAAGCTTGGCAAGGACCTTCATAAAACCATAGGTGACCTTACTGTAACCAGTAAACTGGTGGGCGTGGGTGCCAACAAAGAGTAGCTTGAGCTTTCCAGCCGTTGAACCTCCATTTGAGGTGGTTAGACCCTTGGCAAGGTCTGGTGAGGTTAGAAAACTAGGAAGTACTGGAGTTGAGCTAACAGTTGAGGTATTACCGAGTACGGCCTCAAGGCTTTTCAGGTATGAAGGAATTTGAGCGTCCATATAATCATAGTAATAAAAAAGGCTTTAACCTATTAAATTAGTTTCAGCCATCGTATTTCATTATATAGATATTTCATCTCTTATCTATATACTACTTAATAAAAATTGACCTAAAACACCCCATAAGTTTAATCACGAAAGAAAATGTCCGGCAAGGTAAAGATGTTTTCCGCACCCTTCAATAGTCCAGTTCTAGAAGGCAAGAAGAGTCCTCAAATGAAGTCTAGAAAGGCATCTGTGGTTCAAGAGGATCTTCCACCCCTGGCCCTTGATTTTCCAGCCCCAGAAGAGCCACTTCTCAAGGAAAATCCTAATCGCCATGTCATCTTTCCAATTGAGCATTCGGATATTTGGGCCAAGTACAAACAGCATATGTCTGTTTTCTGGATTCCAGAAGAGGTTGATCTGAGTAAGGATAGTGCTGATTGGGCCAGGCTCACAGATAATGAGCGCCATTTTATCAAGCATATTCTTGGATTCTTTGCAGGTTCAGATGGAATTGTAATGGAAAATCTTGCCATGCGTTTTACACGTGAACTCCCAGTTCCAGAGGCTCGTTTCTTCTATGCCTGCCAGAATCTTATGGAAACCGTCCACAGTGAAATGTACGCTCTTCTTATTGACACCTACATTGAGGATAAGAAGGAAAAGACTGATATACTACGGGCTATCCAGACAATTCCAGTGGTTGAGAAAAAGGCTGCCTGGGCGCTTCAGTGGATTGAAAACAAGGAGGCATCCTTTGCCACACGTCTTCTAGCCTTTGCCGTTGTTGAGGGAATCTTCTTCTCAGGTGCCTTCTGCTCAATCTTCTGGCTCAAGCAGCGTGGTCTAATGCCAGGTCTAACTGTTTCAAATGAGCTAATCTCACGTGATGAGGGACTTCACACGGAGTTTGCCTGTATGCTTTATGGAAAACTACAGAATAAGCTCAGTAAGGTTGATGCGACTAAGATTATTCGTGAGGCGGTGAAGATTGAGAAGCAGTTTATTACAAAGGCCCTTCCGTGTGAACTTATTGGAATGAATTCAAAGCTCATGGCCGAGTATATTGAGTTTGTAGCGGATCGCCTAGCCCTACAGCTTGGTTACCCGAAGATTTACCACGCAAAAAATCCCTTTGACTTTATGGAACGCATTTCACTTGAAAGCAAGGATAATTTCTTTGAGAAACGTGTTACGACGTATGCCAAAGCAAATACAAATGGTGCGCCAGAAGACAAGAAGTTTGCCATGGATGCGGACTTTTAGGAAGCCTTCTGTAGAACGCAGACTTTAGGAACAATATTAAATTATATGTTTTAATTAAATGAAACATACAAATTACAATCATTATATTGTAATGTTTTTTATTATGATACTTTCTGGATTATTATCAACCATGAATTTATGGGCAGATAAATGGGATGATATTAGATTTAGTATTAATGATATTTATATGACCTTATTAATGACAGGCTGGATGTTTTTATTTATGGGATTATACTACAGTGAAATAGTTATTTTTAATCTGGGTATATTTTTAGTAGCTATAAATATTTGGTTTATACGAACCCAGTTTATGGTAACTGATACACAGTATATGTTAGGTATGATTCCACACCATTCAATGGCAATTCATATGAGTAAAAAATTAATTCAAAATCAATCACCAGCCTCACGTAAATTTGTATCAAGTATTATAACTACACAAGAAAAAGAAATTGATTTTATGAAAAATAAATATAAAGTTTAAACCTTTACGACTCTTTAGGAAATCCCTGCTTTAGTTTTTCAAGATATAGGATGGCATCCATAAGCTCTTCCTGAGTATGTTGAATCCAATCAGCCGTCTTCAAATCAGTGCGGTCAAGGGTGACACCATATTTTTTGATTCCAAGTTCAGAACGATCAGCAAACTTTTTAATAACGGCAGCCACAATTGAATCCATTTCTATAATATTAGTAATTGATTCATTAAGCCAGTTCTAATCAAGGCTAGACAAGGCACTATCTACAGGACTATCTAGATTCTCAGTTGTAATCTGAAGTGTATTTACAACACCGTCGGGTTCAATAATCTCAATAACACGTTCAACAACAGTTACAGGCTCAACTACATCAACAGACTCAGCCACAGGCTCAAGCACAGGTTCAACCACAGGCTCAACTACAGTTACAGACTCAACTACAGAATCAAGGACAGACTCAACTACAGGTTCAACCACAGACTCAAGCACAGGCTCAACCACAGACTCAAGCACAGGTTCAACCACAGACTCAGCCACAGACTCAAGCACAGGCTCAAGTACAGTTACAGGTTCAACCACAGACTCGGCCACAGACTCAAGCACAGGCTCAACTACATCAACAGGTAAAGGCACAACTACACTAACAGGTACAGGCATAGGCTCAAAAATCTGAACAATATCAAGGTTCTTTGGACTTCCAGCAGCTGGGCTACCCTCTGTAATAATAAAGGTCGCACCCTCTTCAACAACTGTCTGCGGACTTATCCGAGGGGTGACATCATCCTTTTGAACAGGTGCTGCATGAATCTTATCGGGCTTACTCAACGAAGTCTTAATCCTTAATAAGAAATCATTAAGATTTTTAATAAACTTGCTCATTCTATAATATATTAAAGATAAAACTTTAGACGTGCGTAAAAGTAGATGAACAGTGAATCCCCACCAGATTCTATTCCCGATGATCAGAAATCTAATACAGACAGTTCAACAGATACAACAACTTGGAATACGGGACAAGAAGAACTCTTAAAGGCAATATCAGAACGTTCAAATTGTATGCGTTGGCTTCATACACAGTGTTATTATTACTTTGAAAATGCAAATTTCTTCTTAACAATTCCAAACGTAGTTATTTCAACACTTAATGGTGGATTTACAATGAGTCTTACCAGTCTCTTTCCAGACCCTTCGGGTCAGAGGGCTGCAACAACAATAATTGGACTGGTAAGTATATTCTCGGCCATGCTTATAACCATGAATCAGTATATTAAATCCCAACAGATGATGGAATCTCATCGGGCGGCAGCTCTTTCACAGGGCAAATTATACCGAATGATTTCCAATGAACTTGCCTTACGTAGAGATCAGCGTACAAATGCTCTGGAGTTCCTAAGGGTTGTTCGCATTGAACAGGATCGCCTAGAAAATATGTCTCCTAATATATTGCCACAGGTTATTGAACGTTTTAATAAGCAATTTAAGGATAGAGATATTGAAAAACCAGAGGTGGCAGGAGACTTAGATGAGGTTCTTATAAATCATGGTGTTAAAAAACCCAAGGGATCCTTTACTCCAGAAATAATTGAGAGGACAAATACACTTGCACGACGCATTACGAATAAATTAAATACGGTTCCTAGCTCAGTTATTTTACCAAGTACAAATATACTGGTCAAAAAAATTGATGATATAGTCTAGCAATGTTTAGTTAACATGGATATTCTACATAATGAGGTTTATGAATACCTAAGGGTATATCTTTCATCAGCTGACCTTAAAAAGGAGACTATAATTCCACTAATTAGTAATTATGGAGATTATATTAGTAAGCTACTTCCTAAAAATCTTCCATTAACTCTTTATAAGTACATTAATATTCCATATATGATTCATGATCTACATGAAGATGGTGATATTCTTGTCTTCTGTTTTAGTCCACACGATGATACTGAGACTCTATATTCTGCCATAGAGTATGACACCCATGAAAACACCGAAGGCTTTATCAACGGTGTAAAACTCTTAGATGAATCAGATATTCGTGAACAGATTACTGCAAATATTTATACTGGAGGATTTTGGGATGAGGATATACATTGGGTAGTTGATCTAAGGACACTGGTCAAGCCTTAATCAAATAAAATTGATTAAGGCTATTTTTTGATACAAAATAAATAAATGCTACATACATATAATGACGGTTCTACATTAAAAATTATGACAGCAAGGGAATTAGTTGCCTTACCTATATGGAAGGGGCAAAGAATTCTTGATAAGACTCATTCTGATACTATTAAGAATGCTATTGGTATCAATGTTAAGCATCTTGATTCTGGATATAGTATTGTAAAATATAAAGAGGAAAATACAGATGGAACTACAATAGTTTCATCGTACTTGATTGATGGACAACATAGAGCATCAGTAATTCGTGATTATTACAAGGAAACAATTTGTGAGGCAGATTTTAATGTAACTGTAATGGAGAAAGAAGTTGAAAGTGAATCTGATGCTATTGAATATTTTAATAAGATTAATAATGTAAAGGCTCAACAATGGAGAATGGATCCTAATCTTATAATTAATAATTATATCTGTGCCTTAGAGAAGATATTTAATAAGAATAAAAAATGTCCACTTATCAGATCTACCAATGTAAGGCCATATCTTTGTTCTGCAAATCTACGAGAAGCCTTTAGTAATAATACAAAACTTCTTAAGAATACAAATGATGCTATTACAAAATTTGTAGAAGCATCAGTAAAATATAATAAGGAGTTAATTACAAAGTTTAGTATTGATTTAACACAGGAAAATTCTAAGGAAACTAAACTTAAACAACGAGCGGTTGATGTAAATTTTGCTCTTGCCTATGATACAAAGTTAAAATGGGTTAATAGTATTCTTTCATCATAATAATCTAAAATAAAATTGATTAATATATGACTATATTTTTTAAACACAGTATGCAGAAAGAGTTTATTAATGGAGTCCCCTACTATCTTGATGCGGGAACAGTCTACACCGCCGATGAACACAATTCAATCCTTATCGGTAATTACACCGAAAAGCGCCTTGAATTCCACGCAAACCACCTTGAAAAGCTCAAAGATCGTCTTAAAGCCTGGCGCGCAGAGCAAACCTCACGAGTCCGAAAGCCCACAGCCCCTTCAACAAGAAAGTCCCGTAACGCAAAGGCCGGTGTCACAGAGGTGTCTGACAATGACACATGAAGAGTTCTATCAATGGAGACAGGTTCTAGGAGTCTTTCAAAACACTATTAGGCGCATTGATTCTGGCTCAAGCGTCCCATAAGTGCTTGAAGACGTTCAGTTTGACTCTTATACTGATATACATAACCTGGCTTAGCAGCCTGTAAGGTACTTACATGATTCCAATTCACCCGGTTTTGTACGTTATTAGTTACCTGATATGTGTTAAGGGCAACTGAGGGTGTTGATATTTGGGAAATTGCTGGTCTAATACAACGCCGTGTTCCAATATACATTCTAGACTATGCCTAGTTTTTTTTAACAGTATCTACGTAACCTAAATAATAATAAAACAAACTGGCCCCTTGTTTGTATTCAGTTTGTCCCTGAGTATTTGAAAATTGATAGTAGGTTAGGTTTGTATTTCCTTGCCCTCTTTGTGTACTTACATTGCTATTGAAGATTTCAATTGTTCTAAAAGTATCCCACGCAACCCTGTAATTGTATCGTTGATTATATGAAACAGACTGAATTGAACTTAGGCTGTTAAAACATGTGTTTAACATACCCATCTGCTCGGGCTACAATAAAAAATTGATTAAATACCTGAGGATATATATATTTATACAAATGTTCTCTAAGCGTACACGATCATGGTCCGATGTTTCTAAACTTGTAGATAAGGAAGTTAAGGAACTTTCATATACCTATGAAGGTCTTTTGCTGATCTTTACAATTATCTTCATTATTGTAGCCTACCATTCTATCAAGTTCTACATGCTATAAGGCTTAAGGTGTAAAAAATAATTAATATTAATGGAGATTCTTGCAATACTTTCTCCATTTTTACTTGTACTTTTTATATCAGGTTCTGTAGGTCTTTGTATTATGTGTTCTATTATACGAAATATTGTTATAGAAAATACCATAAGATACACACAAGTATAAAAAATTGAATATTACCTATTAGGGCAACCTACCTAACCATGTGTCCTATTTGCTTACCGATCCTAGGTCCTCACGTTAATAATCATAATATAGATACTTGCCCACTACGAAGGGCAATGAACTGTTCTATTTGCGGAAGGGGTAAGCATTTTATGAAGGACTGTAAGTATGGGAAAACATCAAAATGCTCCTATATACCATCAGTAAAACCTGAGGCAAGTAACACCTATCTTCTTCCTGATAAGCTTGGGGTATATATTGAATATCTTCGTGCACGTGGACAAGAATTTGATATTACCCTGGAAAGAAATAGATATCTTGTTCAAGAATTTCTTAAGAAGCAAGATCGTGTTCTTGTAAATCCGATTGAAGCTCCCCAAACGCCAACCTGTGATTGTACGCGCTGTAAGTAGAATGAAGCGCCGAATCACACGCAAACAGACAAAAAAACAGCGGCGTACACGCAGAAAACAAAGGGGTGGATTCGGTTATGTAATCCCACCTGATGCAATAGTTGTACATAGAGATATGGATGACAGTGGAACAAATCCTCCACGCCTTATGACAAAACGTAGTATGGATGCTAGTATTTCTGATTCAGAAAGAGCATAGAAAAAATTGACCTTATTTTTTTATTTGTGTTAAGTATCAACATGCCAAAAAATCTTAAGGGAGGAAAGGCATATCGCTCAGGAAATCGCACAGAAGTCAAACCTGTTCTTCATGACATTGTATGGGCCGAGGGACAGGCTCCAGGTCGTGTATTAAAGCATCTTGGAGACCGCAACGTAATGCTATATTGTAATGATAATATTGAACGAATTGCTCGTATTCGTGGTGGGCTGAGTAAGAAGAAGGCGACCATTGAAGTTGGAGATATTGTATTATACAGTAATCGTGGCGAAGGCCTTGGTTCAGTTGGTACCGATAAGGAGCGTGGTGATATTCTTGAAAAATATGACCGTGAAATTATTCACGACCTTAAGAAGATACCCTTTGTAAATCCCAAACTCTTTCTACAACTTGAAAAGCGTAATGAAATTGAGGGCATTATTAAGCCCGACGAAGCCTTTGACTTTGATGCTGAATCGGACTCAGAATCAACGGATAATGAAGAACGTAATCTGGTAAAGGCTCTAGAAGAAAAGAAACGTTCAGAAGCTAGATATACTAAGTATGATCAGGTAGATGACGTCAACATCGATAGTATCTAGAAGAGGTTCTTCAATAAGTCCCCATCTTGGTGGACAATCTGGACAACTTCCTCCGCCATACGCCCTTGATACTGAAGATCATGAACTACCCTCCGTCTCAGGAGCAGTAAAAAATCTAATATTACGTCATACACAGGAACTAAGAGAAAGTGTAGAACCACTTCCACGCGTAGGGAATTCATTAAGAAAGGCCTTTCGTGATTTTTTCATAAAGGAGGCAACAACAATCTTTGATTTTTTAGACAAACCCCTTGGAGAAAACAAGACACTTTCACAGTCCTATATAATTTTAAAACGCTTTGGACGTGGCGATTATACAGGAAATAAGAATAAATTAAGAGACCTTATCTTAAACATTGATTGTTCAGAAACTGTTAAAGACATACACTCCAGTCTTCAAGCTTCATCAATCCCCTTCAATGATTGGGTTGCTAATACACGAACCATTTTGGAACTGTGGAAGCGGGCCACCTCAGATTTTTCATTGACAGAAAAACAATTACACGAACGTCTACAAGTCTTTGATGAACTTACAAAACGTGTACAGACTATTGTACAATTGCCACAATCAGAAGGTTATGAGGGTCTAACACGGGCGACTGAGGTTTATTTAAAGTCTGCTTTTGAAGAGAATAAAATAGAATCTATTTATAATGAATTGATAATACACCTTAAAAAAATAGTTGTTCTTACGGATGCAATGGCCTCTATTCGTCAACTATTAAATGTATCTAATGAGCCTATGTGTAGTATATGTTTTGAAGATATTGTTAGTGTAGTCTCCATTCCCTGTGGTCATACCTTCTGTAACTCATGTGGTGGAAAGCAGATTACAAATTGTTATATCTGTAGGGTTCCTGTACGGGAACGAAATAAGATCTATTTTTCATAGGCATTAGAAGCTAAAATCTTTAGTATCCAATCATTTGGTTTCAATAAGGTATCTTCAAGAATCTCAGCCTGATCCTTATTTAGTTTATATTCATTTACAATTGCCTTTATAATAACTTGGGCATGGCGGAACCAGAGCCCTTCCAAGAAGCGATGTGTAGCCTCTTCCGTAGCAAGATCCATGTGATGGGTGAATATACCGTTTTTCAAGGCTCAATTTTATATCAGGTGTATGTACTAAGAGTTGTGGATATTCTTGTGCTCGGAAGTAAAAACGTTTTGTCATTCTAATATTAGATGTCAAAGTGGAGAAGAATAAAGCATGCGCGTAAAACAGAAGTGTCTAGAACAAGAAAGCGTGTAAGTAAAATGAAGTGTGAAAGAGTTACCCGGAAAAATAGTTCTTACCCACCCTTTAATGCAAACACCTGTCCTGGTAAGTTAAAAAAGGGTAAGAATGGAATGTATCTATCTGTTGAAACTAAGAACGGAATATACAAATGGAAATTATATAGCTCAATACAAAAGGCCTAAATGCGTTATACTTATTTATATAGGATAAATGGCATCAGCGCAGCCAGTAGATACGCAGAACCTTGCAACGGTTGTTTCAGAGTGGCGGCGTATCTGCGATGAGATCAGTGTACACAAACAGCAGGCAAGTGAGAAGGGTAAGCGTGTGAAGGTTCTAGAAAGTATTATATTAAACATTATGAAGCAGCAGAACCTTGGAGCCCTTGATCTTAAAAATAGTGGTGGCCGTATCCTATACCAGAAAAAGGAGGGGAAGTCTGGTCTAAATGCCAAGACACTCCAGAAACTTCTAACGGCCCATCTTAAGGATGAGTCAAAGGCGGCAGAGGCTCTTAAGTATATTAATGAAAATCGCGAGGCTGTTACAAAGGAGAAGCTTTCCTATGAAAAAAATTCTCTTAATTAGAAATGGCTCCCCTAGTATCCGCATGTCGTGCAGCTGTTGAGGGATTTTCAGATACTGCTCCGAACGCTAAACGCGAGGTTTATGCAAATTCAGTATCAGCGCTACTAGCCTTTGTCTTAGCCTTTGTAATTCTAGCCTTTGTTGGAAAGCTTCTATGGAACAATGTTATTGTGGACCTTTTTACCTTTGCCAAACCGGCCAAGAGTTTCTGGCAGATTATTGGTCTAATGATCTTTGTTGGTCTTATTTATCCTTAATATATTTTAAAATTTTTTCACAGTCAAATGAATGCGGTGGCGTTGGATACCTTGTGAAATAGTCAATTATACGTGAATCTGGATGACTACCCTTGTTAAATTCATACAATAGTTCACAAATATCATAATAACATTGTCTATTACATAGCCCCTCCCAACCACTCCAATTAGATGTTTTGTTACAGTACATACATGTCTGATTCTTTGTAGACTCCCTTGGGTAGATCATTTGAAATAGCGAAGCCATTGTGTATTTGTACACAATGTACAAATATTCAATTTTATAATATTTTGTTTTTATATCTTATATACAAACAAAAAATCTTTTCTGGATTCTATTAACGACGATTCTTACGTGTCTTACGTCTTGCATGGGCTGGTCCATGCTGTCCTCTAAGAGCAGAAAGCATTTTACCCATGGCTGTTGTATTATTTACACTTGTTTTATTTTTGCCTTGTTTATACTGTCCTTTACGCGCCGGATAAGAAGCTTCCCAATCTAATTCTTCAGGTGTCCAAACCTCATTTCTTCTTGATGGTGGTCTGAGACTGGCAGGAATCACAATCTGATTAACCTTTTTTTTTGGAAAATCATAAACAGGCAATACAGGAAATACTCTTTCCCTTCCTAAGGCTTTTGCTCTACTTTGAAGCCAGTTAGAAGCCTCGGCTTCTTTTTGCGCATTAACAGCCCACGACTTAGGTTCATGTGCCCTATTATTTAAGTTTACCTTTTGAGAAAAAACATTTCTCTTAGGCCTGGCAGAAAGATTTATTTTTCCTGAACGGGCATTTGCCAACCACTGAGTAACATTGTAAGGGTCACGATGTTGCGCATTACTATTGCCAGACATTTCTAATATAGGCCATCATATTTTTGTAATTCACTAACATTCTTCATTGTAACCGGTTCTGGGTCAAAACGACCATCTTCTGGCTTTGGAAGACTTCCAAGACACTGTGTTCTAGAAACATCCTCAACATCACTTATTAGAGTTGTAAATAGATTTTCCGCATCTCTTGCCTGACTTTCAGAAAGGTTGGCATCTGTACATAAACGATGTATAAGAGTCTTTCCTGAATCACGCCATTTTATAATTTGAAGACCTAGATCACGTTCGGGGATTGTCTTACTAAAACACCGCCCTGTAAGATCACCAATAGGTTGAATATCTTGTTGAGTAACAAAACCAAGTTCCTTAACTGCAGTTATTGTTTGTTGGGGAGCCATTAAATCTTGCTTGAAGCAGCAGAGTTTACTCAGAAGCATTTTTAGTTCACGTAGACTATCCTTACCCGTTTCAGAATATTTTACAGAACTAATTAAAAAGGTAGAATATAATTGTTCAGCCTCAGAACTCATACGACCACATGAAAGATTTGATGAACCAGTTACTGCACCACCATAGAAGGGTTGAACTAGGGGACGTGTATTACTGCGATTTATTATTATATTTGCGATTAACGATATAATTAGTGCTAGGGCCACTGCTCCTAAAAAATAAACTATCTCTATATCAGCCATATCTAATGTCAATCCCATAAAAAAATAATGTATTATACACTATGATTAGCCGCCGCCAAAAGTTGACTACAGATGGTCCGCTTTCCCTCAACTCGTGTATTAATGTATGTATCAATATTTAGACTGGCCTCCTCCTTAAACAGTAAATAATGAACATTAACAACCTTGCTTTGCCCAAGGCGAACCACACGACCAACAGCCTGGTCCATAAGAGCAGCTGTCCACCAAGAAGATGTAAAGATGACACGATCCATGTGCTGAAGATTAAGGCCAGTTCCTCCGCTTTGAATCTGAACTAAAAGGATTGTGTGACAATAGGTGTCATTTTTTACTGAAAGCTCAGAGGTCTCAATAATACTAGAGCGCTCTTCGGGAGTCATGGAACCATTATACATCAGAATGTTTCCAACACACATCTCCTTCTCAAGGCGCTTCTTAATAAGGTCCATCTCGTCATTAAAGTGGCAGAAGATAACATAGCCATGCGGAGTTTTCTCTGCACGCATAATGTCAATAATTTTATCCGTCTTTGTGGAATCCTCAGGCCAATCCTTACGTAGATAGTCCTTGCCCAACTGCTTCTTCCGTGCGTTAATGTATACCTGAGGGTGAGTACTAATCTGGCGAAGGCGCATAACCAGTCCAAGAAAGATAGTCATATCCATACGGTCTTGGCACATAAGATTCTCAAGCTCCTCAGAAATACAGCCCTGAATACCACGGTAAAAGGTTTCCTCGGCTGTTGTAGTGAAATCAAGGTAATGATTAAACACTACAGGATCGCAAGGAAGGATCCCAGGAAGCAGCTCACGAATCTGAGAAACACTTCGCTGAAGAGCATGGGTAGACATCCAGTCAAGTCCCTTGCTCAAGGTGGCATGGTCAGGATTAATCTTCTTGTCAATCAAATGCATCAAGGCGCATAGGTCCCTTACGCCGTTTACAATTGGTGTACCTGTAAGAAACCAGATAGACTTGTAGTCCAGCTTCTTAAGTTCAAGATACTTTTTAGATTCGCTGTTACGAAGTATATGGGCCTCATCACACATAATATTGTCCCAAGGAAGCTTGAAATGCGAGGTATTACAGGTCAGTTTATCATAATTTGTAAGATAAACACGACCAAAGATTGGATTGCCCTTAAGGCGCACCCAGGCATTGTCCTTAATCGTAAAGATGGCAAGGTTTGTTGTCTTAAGGACGCCGAGCCACTGATCAAGGACCGCCAAGGGTCCAAGAATAAGACTATAGGGCTTGATCTTGTTTAGAAGAAACCCCACACTTGTCAATGTCTTGCCAAGACCCATTTCATCGCAAATAAGTCCGCCAGAAGGCTTGGTCATCATCCAATCAATAGCGACCTTCTGGTGTCTGTGTAGGATTTTCTCCCCAATTTTGCGGAGCATTTTGGTTAGTAAAAAAAATGAAAATTCCTTGTTCAATTTTACTACAAACTATCAATTTCCTCGTCGCTGTATGTATTTTGATCGTATAAATATCCAAATATTTGTTCACCAACCTCTGGGATCCCCATCATCTGCGGCGACCAGTAATAATTTACAAGGCCGAGTGAGGATGAGACTGAACCATCCTTATGAAATTCAAAATAAGCCTTCTTATTAGTTTTTTGAAGGCAGAAGCCAAGGGCAGTAGCCAGGGTAGCCTTTGGGTACCATGTCTTAGTTGTACCATCCTGGGAAGTTTTTATAATAATTCCATTATCCCACCAAATTATAAGTGAGCCTTGTGTATCCTTCATAATAATAAATGGTGCATCTTCTTCAGCCTTATATGATGGTGGGCAAACAGGGGCATACTCCATGCTAAAAAATGTCCTTTGGGTTGATGGAATCTCAACCGTGATTGTTTGAAGGTAGGTCGTCATTATATATAATATAAATACTACTTTACGTGGCAAACATTGAGTAAACTGTCTTTAGGAAATATTTTTGTTCATGTGAAAGTCCTGTAGGCTGATTCATATAGTCATAGAGCTCCTTATCTAGTTCTGCGTGTGTGCGGTGTTCCTTAACCCAAGGAATAGATGACTCCCCTGCAACAAAGCCTTCAGGTTCGGATGAAGTTCCAAGGTCAAAGGCCTCCTCAGGCGTAGCCATAATAAAGCCACTACTGTTCCAATATTCCCAACCCTCGGCAGGTACATAGGTTTCAGTAATAAGACTAATCTGTAGATTGTTTGAATTGCCAAGATAAACAGAACCATTAATAAGAAGGGTATCAATATTAAACTGCTCTAGTTCATAGGTATTTGGACTGTGTAGAGTCAGTACACTCTTTGTAAAACTAATAGCCTCATCAATATTAATTGGTACAAAGATATCGGCAGCAGTTGAGCGATGGATCCAAATACGGTACATTGTGTTGTAATTATAACACAAAAAAATAAATGTTCAATTTTTTAAATTCACACCTTGAGCCTTTTCAAACACGCTCTAAGCCACTCACGAATCTTGTTAAGATGGCGTTGAGTACGTGCGTAGTTCACTTCATAGCGGACGGGTGTAACTGTATACATAGATTCCAAGTTCTCATCACGCGGCTCAGGAATACGGATGCTAAGCTTGGGCTTGGGGTTCATCTGCACGGCGTTCATTTTTTAAAGGTTACTGTAAGTAACATAAAGTATTACCTTCAATTTTTTACCTGCCTATCTTTCTCAGAGCCTCTGTAAGAATATTTGCCTCAGCCGCATTTACAATCCAGACAAGGATGGGCTCACCAACAAGGGGCAGTGCGCGGATGTAGTAGATAATTCCATTATTATGCTCAAAGCCTGCGGGCTTGTCCAATATGCCATTGAGCTCACGCTTGAGCTCAGGACTTGATGGCCACGTAGATGCGTAATGAATACTTACTGTGTGCTCAGGGAACTTGTAGGTCTTTGGAACTCCATCTCGCATAAGGGTAAACAAGTAGCCCTTTGAGTCGTAGGTAACTGCCATAGTGGGTAGATAATATACTATCACATATACCTTCAATTTTTTTATTCAACCAAAAAAAGGTTTTACAAATCTCAGTAGACGCTCTTGTGAGTCTTGAGCGTCATAGTGCGTCCAGTATCTACAACAGCCTCAATATGTGCCAGGACAGAGGCCGCCGCCGCACGAAGATCAGCAACTACATAGGGGTCCAGGTAGTAATAAAGATCCATGTCAGACTTTGTCATCATTGTAATCACAGAAATGCACTGCTTCTTCCAGTCAGGCTTGTGCATAAAGATGAGCGAGTTGTGCGGATTCTTGAAGAAGTCAAACAAGCGCCATAGCCCCTTGACGCACTTCTTCTCAAAGCTGATGCCACGCGCATCAACAATGCCGCCGCCGATGTGTTCAAGGTTGTAGTTGAGTTCCGAGACAATGGCGTGATAGGCCTTGTGCGCCGTGAGGATGGCGTGCTTGAGCGCATAGTCGGCGGGAAACTTCTTGTAGACACGCTCGTCGGGCTTTGTCACTGTGTTGAAGGCGGTCCGCGAAAGGGGGTCAAGAAAGGGGCTCATCACGTACTGCAGCACATCCTGGGGGAGGATCGTAAAGGCGGGCATCTTTTAATTGCTCCGTGGGTACCTTACATCTTACAAAAATTTATTTCAATTTTTTATATTTCCAACTGTCTAAGAGCCTTATTAATACAACTGGCCTCCTTCATAGAGGCAAGACGCACCCAGGTTTGTTCTCCTGTAACTCTGTGTTCCGCATAAAGATAATAGATATAGCCATCCTCTGCCGCAGTCTTAGAAAGAAGGTCAGGATCCAGGCCGCCCCTGTCCTCATTCTTAACTACCTCAAGTGCAACACAGGTTCCAACTCTGTGTGTGTTGAAATTGTAGATTACATCTATACCATTGCGCTGAAGGGTAAAGAAGTAGCCATCTGTGTAGGTCACACTCATTTCTGTTATATATTTATTACATGACAGAAATTATTCAATTTTACAACAAAAAATGTATTAGAACTACTCACATAGTTGCGGAAATGGCCTTGATATACCTTGCCACGGCCTTCTTGAAGTCAGAGCCCTCGGTATTGCGGGTGCCATACACGGTGCCCTCAACACGCTTGATTTCCTTCCGCAGGGTAGACATCTCATCCATACTCATAGGCAGAAAGATCTTCTCCCCAGTCCCGTAGTCGTGAGCAATGATGTAGCACACGGTGTGCCCCTTCTCGTCAAACATTTGAAAGCTCAGCCAGTGGTCCTCAAAGATGTGGGTTGAGCGCGCGC
>Ga0187843_10000283_pt1 | contig 39017 bp, 51 predicted proteins | sample SpaLakP09_SKY_43_FD_134516 | JGI IMG/M metagenome (GOLD analysis project Ga0187843, IMG submission 134516) | Oligotrophic lake water microbial communities from Sparkling Lake, Wisconsin, USA - SP09_SKY_43 | ecosystem: Environmental > Aquatic > Freshwater > Lake | place: USA: Sparkling Lake... | reverse complement strand
TTAGACTCTTACTACCCACAACAATATCGGCGCCTTCTTGCATGATAAGACCGTCGCCGTTGATCTGAACTTTGGTATTGCCCGTGATGGCGGTATTATTCCAATTATAAGTACCAGCCCCACTAGTCCCGGTAGTAGTGATAATGTAAGGTGATGTTGTTGTTCCGCCAGACCACAGAGTGTTATTAAGTGTGATGGTATCGGTGCCCATGCTGCTGCCTATGTTGGTGGTATAAGGCACCGCACCATAGCTGCCATCTATGGTCACGGTGTCTGAATTGTAGTTAGGCTGCTGTTTTTGCTTCTTTGCGGGCATTTTTTTCTTCGGTGATCTCATTGCGACGAGCTTTAACTGCCTTGCCTACTTCCTGAAGAGCCTTGCGAGCACGAGTACCTGCTGCGTTATTGCCAGCTGCGAATTTAGCATCTTCTACTAAGAATTCTTCCATTGCTGTTTTTAATTGTTCTACTGTGTTTGACATAATGTTTTCCTTAAGTTATGTTCTACTACTTATGATAGTAATTGGTGTGGTCGGTAGGATTCGAACCTACAAAGCGATGTCTAAGACGTTGCCCTTGCCCAAATGCGTTTCACAACGGACCGGAGGTATGCCAAGTTCCACTCACGACCACTTATACAGTATATAATCTTTTTCTAACAAATGCAACTCACTAATGATTAAATAACTACATATTATGAACAAATTGGAAATCAAACATGCTTGAGCATCTACATTTATTGGTGCAAGGTACTTCAACAAACTTGTTATCTGAATTTGATATCAAAAAATTTATTCTAGTGTTAATTCAAAAGATTGATATGGATATCCTCGGTGGACCACATATCTATCGTTCGGATATCAAAGGAAACGAAGGATACACTGCAATTACCGCAATAACAACAAGCCATATTGTTATCCACACATGGGATACCGGATTGATACAACTGGATGTTTACAGTTGCAAGAAATTTGATATTTTAGATATTGTAGAGCTGTTGAAGAAACTTTCTATTGTAGATATAAAGACTAAATTCCTTGACAGGTCAAACGGTTTTAGAAATATTGAGATGTTGTAATACAACGACAGTATTTAATTATATTACTCAGTTAGAGCATTAATTAGTCTAGCTTCAAATTCTCTAAAGTATTCGGCATCTGCGATTGCCGGAGCACACCCGCCGATACTGTACTTAACATCGGGCCCGCCGGTTAATCCGTGCATTACGCAAGTATCTGCGGATATAGGTGTAGTAAGTTTATAAGAAAAAATCAAACCAATAACTACAAAATCTCTAACTAATCCCATTGCTGTTAATTTTGCACCTAACATTGTAAGTTGATCCTCGATATCTAAAATCTTTTTAGTATCAAACATTTCCCACACTGCTAGTGCTGCTCCAACGCCTGCCATGTTTGGTTGCCATGTATGACCATAGTCCCATTTATCTTTGATTACATCTGATATACGTTCTACTGCACAAGCACAACTTAACGGGCTGAACCCGCCTGTAAGTGCTTTGCCTAAAGCTACTATATCTGGCTGGATGCCATAACGCTCTTGACTTAGACGGTATCCTAGTTTACCCATACCTCCCATTACATCGTCTATAATAAAATTGACATTGTGTTCTGTACATAAACTTCGTATGTCTCTCCACCACCCAAGGCTCCAGGGGCGAATACCAGTAGCCCAAGGTATTGATTCCATGATTATTGCCCCCACTGATTTATCAGTTTCTAGCAACTGTTTGACATTTTGAAAAGACACCTTTTCGTATTCTCCGCGATCTCCTACTTGCTGCCATTCAGGCGCACTAATTACTTTAACATTGGACATGTGTTCTTCGCCTCTTAGTGCGCGACATAGATAAGTTGCTCCGTGGTATCCAGGACTAAATGAAACAATGGTTGTTTTCGTGGGATCAACAATCTTCCAATAATGATTATTCATAGCAACTGCACATTCCACTCCATCTGTTCCACTCACAGCATAGCCTACACCTTTGAAGTTGCCTTCCTTGCAAAGTAATCCTACCAATTTATCGTTAGTCTTACAAACTTCGTTATGTTTAAAATTAAGGTATGCTAGTTGTTTTTGTTGTTCATACATACGATTTAAAATAAATTCATTATCGTATCCGTAGATAAATGCCATGTTACCACAGATCGTATCTAATAACTTACCGTGATTGGTGTGTATCCAATACTTTTCAGTTTTATAAACTTCTGTGACTATTTCCTCAGTAGTTTTAAAATTTAATTCCATTTAAAATCCCAGTTTTCTATTTTTATACTTTTAACAGTAGTCCGCATATTAGACTATACCGTATGACATTAGATTTATTGTAACCTTCATGCCACGCAGTATGGTCGTTTATATGTAATACACCGTTGCCAAACTCGTTGCTAATTCTCAACGGATCTTCAAACTTATTACTAGTGTAATATACAGTTGATTGCGTTGGATCATCGTTTTCAACAAAGTATATCATAGCAGTAGCAATTTGTAATCGTGTATCTACGTGTATTGGTATATGAAATCCGGGTTGATCTCTATTAAACATGCAACCCCAAAATGTATACTGGAGCATCTGTTCTCGGCACCATCCTTCCCATAGGCTACTTATATAGTCGCCTTGTGTATCGTATACAAAATTTACGAGTTGTTCTTTTACAGCATTTGAATTAACAAATTTCATGATATCTTTTAAAACTTGGCTTTTTGGATTTAGTAGTCCAGAACGTTGTGCATACGGATCTCCGGCTAACCCTGCCTCATCTTTTCTATCAGCGTGTGCTTGCCAATCTTCAGATGCTAACGCATTAATAACAGTAGCATAGTTGTGGTCTAGCGATACCGATAATCCGTATAGTCCAGGACGCAGTAAATTGATAGTTAGGTTCATTTGAACACCGACATTTCAAATAAAAATACATCCGGCTTTGCCAGTTCTATAGAGTCGACTACATATTCACAGCAGGCATTCCATGATGTATTATCATCTCCAACGCCTAACTTTATCAAATACATTCTAGGATTAATTATATTCTTAGATATTAATTCCCAATGTTTAGTTTCAAGTAATATCTTTTGTTTTTTATATTCGACATTTTTAGTTTCAAATGCTGGCAATGTAATACAAGTGCTAATATTAATAATTTCTTTGTTAGTATCTAACCATTTGTTCCATACTTGTTCTAATAACACGACTTGCAAGTCTGACAATGACAAACAATTTACAAACACATCACAGGACAGTATAGCTTCTACTATAGAGTTAGTATCGTTAAAATTATAACCTAGCGAGCGTGAAATATCAATAACGGTGTGCCCGCGGTTAATATAGGCCTTTGCTATCCCTTGTCCTACTGACGAAGTTCCACCTGTTATTGCTATTTTCATAAATTTAATAAATCCAATTTTGATTTGTCGGGATTGCGAGAAAACAGATATCGTGAGGGTGGGGTATCAGGCAATGGAATATTCTGATTCTTAAATACATCTCTACGAATAATCTGATGTAGGAAGTTTGTTATGCCGTCTGGCACAAAGTTACACCAAGGCCCACTACGCAATTCTTCCATGTCTATATTAGTTTCATCACACCATGCTATTAACCTAACAATTTTATCATCTATGTTTACCATTACATGATATATATTGTTGTCTGCTTGGATAATTCGATTAAATTGCTTTCTGTTTTCTTTACACCATTGTTCAACACGTTTATATAGATTGCTAACAAATGGCTGTTCTGAACTAGCATTGCGGCCAATCTCTGCTCCGCATCTAATGCGAAAATTCTTTGGGGTCCAAGGGTTGCTAGTAATTTCAGTTAAAATATAATCTAACTCGCCGAAGTCAACCATGGTATAACTTATGTAACCTATCTTAACATTTTCTTTGTGCATGTTATTAATTGCACTAATTTGTTTACGTCTAACAGTTTCATGATCGATGTAACTAGGATGGTTAAGTCCAATGTTAACTCCAGTAAGCCCTGCCTCAACACATTGGTGACTAAACTCACTATCATTAAATCGTAAGCCGTTAGTCATCACACTAACATTCATTGCAGGATCTAAATTACGTATTTCGGTAATCAGTTCTGGAAAATCTTTCCTTAAAGTACTTTCTGCACCCGCTAATATTATGCGATGTACTCCGTCATTACCTATAGGCATCGCTTTTACTTGGTTAAGTAATTCTTCTATACTAGGATCTTTAGTATCGTTTTCAGGGAGATGATAACAATGCGGGCATTCTAAGTTACAACGGTCACTGCCTTCAATAAGAACTCCACCGTTAAAATTAAACTCTGGATTATTCTGAGTATAATACAGGTTAGCGTAAAACTCATAATCAGTTTCAATCATGTGATGGCTAACACCGTGTATAGGACACGCTTTGGAAATAAACACTTGATTGTCTTGATGATATCGCCAAGCAGGAATATGCCTATGGCACTGATGACAGAGACTTACAGTTGGATCTAAATGTGTACCACCAGGAATAGCACTTACCAGACGATCTATATTAGATGAGTTGAATCCTAACAGCATTACATTACTCGCCCTTCTAGCACAGTAGTTGGAATGAATGTAATTGGAATTGTAGCAAGTTTTTGTCCCTTATAAACATCGTCAATATATTTTTCAACATACGGATTTGTTATATTCTTCATATCTGTTTTTAACAAGTATTTTTGATACATTTGATCGTGCATATGGCTAACTGCCTTACGATCAGTTATTTCATAAACACACTCATTGAATTCCCAACGATCAATATCGATACTCGACTCAATAGTGTAAGGGTACGCCTGAAGTTCAGTTTTTGTAAATGCGTACTGTAATTTAATAATACTAGGATCTAGTTCTGAAAGTTCTTCTGCTGCCTGTACTGCTAATTTTATAAAATGATCTTTATTTCTATAGATATCATCGCTACCGTAACTTTCAGGTAGTGTAAGAGCTACTACATTCCCCCACTTATCATCTTTTGGAACTTCGCCGTGTGCCATATAGTTTTGCAATATTTCCTCAACATTGTTTAACAGTGGCCCTCCAATCGGATCAGTTTTTAATACTTGATAAAATTTATCGTAGTATACACGATAGTTTATATCTTTAATATGATACAAGTAGCGTGATATTAATTGTGTAATGCCTGCATAATGAAATTGACTCATCATCCAACTATAGCTTAAACAGTCTGCTAGATCTTGACTCGATGCCGATGCTGTAGATGACACCATAGCAATAGATTCATAACTGTTATCTTCATCATCCCAAATACGTTCTTCCGGACTGCGGTACATGTCTCTAGGATAGATAAGTTTAATTCCATATCGTTCTTGATATTCGGGAGTATCCATTTCACTGTTAGGTATAACAGTACAAGGATAGGTTTTTACGCTGTCATGCTGACCCAATTCTAATAGTTGTATTAGTCCGTTAATATATGTTTCTTTAGTTTCTTCAGGTAACCCAAGTACTAGTTCCGTATAGTATCGAATGCCGTGTTTACGACACAATGCATAAGCACGTTCTAAATTATTCATACCCATATTAATTCGTTTAGCGGCAGTAAGAGTAGGTTGATGCATGCTTTGTATAGCTATCTCTAAACCATACGTCCAGTCTTGAATAATCTTTTCCATTTCAAAACAATGTTCGTTTAAATTTTTAGCATGGTTAAATGTAACACGTCTAATTTTACTCCCCGGGGTTTCGATAGCTCTTCGAATCATCCATGCAATTTCTACATCACGTTCTTTCATGATTCCTGAGTTTGCGTCGATGATAAACATCCAGTGTATGTTATGTGTTATTGCCCACGCAATTTCTTCTTCAACTCTATGTAAGTTAAAGTTTTTAAGTTTGTTTAAATAGTCTGCGCCCCAGCCGCAGAATGTACAATGATACGGACATCCTCTATTGGTCTCCAACATCATGAACCAACTTACATCTGGATTCTCTTCTATAATTTTATCAAAGAATCCAGTAGTATACGGACTTGGAAAATTAGCAATGTCGTTTTGTCTAGGATTGTTCCAGTATCGAGGTATGAAGTTGTTATCTTGATATAATCTTAAAAGTTCTGCCCAGGCAACTTCACCTTCCCCAAACATTGCCACGTCAATGAATTCGTAATTAGTCCATGCTTCATTAACACTTGGCCCGCCAAAAACAATTAAACAGTTTGGATATTTGTTTTTTATTTTTTTAGCAAGTGTTAGATTCCAATTATGATTCCATACATAGCAACTAAATCCCACAATATCCGGATCTATAATTTTATCTAATACGTTTGCCTGCCGATCTCTTTGCCAAATTATATCACATAACTTGAAATTTGATTTTATGTCTTCGAATTGATTAGCATATGACCAGATACACCCAACACTAAATGGCAAGTAGTGTTCATTTATAGGACCGGATGTGATTTCGGCTTGTATTAGATATACGTTTTTCACCTAATATTTATGATGCTGAAATTACCGTACGATTAAATCCTTTTCGCTTTATATCTAAAGTTAAACAATGTATGCCTGCTTCCCAAAATATTCCATGTCTAATTTTACAAACGTGACAATTAATTCCAAGAGTGTTAAGTAATGCAAACACTTCAGGTTGTTCGGTAGAAAAAATAACATTACACGAATCCACAACAAGAACATTGGTTTCAAACGCTACATCCTGTGCGTAGCCCTTCCATTCACCTAACCATTGCTCTAGCCATTCTAATGATGTTTGATTTTTTATATTGTGAGTTTGTTTAATAAATGATTGATAGTCAAATTCTTCAAACTTTCCTTCTAGTTCTATAATGTGCTTGTTACGCAAACACATAGGAACCCAAGATTCATTCATACATATGACAGTATTATCATCTATCATATAAAATCCATGATCAATATGCCCCCAATTATTAACCTTGGTTCCGTCATTGTTAATTATTTTAGCATCAACATTTCGACGCATCCATTCTAATCCTAACTGTGACCCTGGCCCGGCATTATTAGTAATTAATGCATCTCCACATTTGAACATTGTAGCGGTATGCCAAAGAATTTTATCTTTGAAATCCTCTGAATAAATTTTAGGACCTTCAACATACCATTTAACATTTCCTTCAAAGTTTTTAATCACAGGAGGCGGTTGGCTAATCCAATTATACCCATTTTGAAATAATTCGTTGAATATGCTATAGTAGTTATAAGCATCAAGATATCGATCTGGCATGCTTGTATATGTTTGATAGATAGTATTGCCGTATGCCAAGTACTGATCTCTTGGAACAATTGGGCTAGTGGCATTAACAACATTAAAATCTAATATTTCTATTTTGCGAGGAAATATATTTGGAGTTGGTCTATATACCTTTACCTTAAGCCCTTGTAATATTTTTTCTAAATTATCAAGATCTTCTTTGGTCTCTTTTAGAATTTGATCTAACATAATGCGTGCCATACCTGATAGACCCCATTCTTTAGGAACGCTGGCGTAGCAATTTCCAACTATGACTTCTTCTAACGGATCCCAGTTAGTCCAAATGCTCATGATGCTAAAATCTCCTTTAAATATTCATCCTCCCAATGACTATAGTAAGTTGTATTTTTTAATTTACTACGGGCTTTTTCTAAATTATCACGCCACTGACATAATATTATATTATGTACACTATTGTTTGTTTGAACACCATTTATAAATGTTTCTCTATCCTTGGGGTCTGGCAAAAACACCATGTCGGGATACAGATTATTATATTTGTTAGCAATGTTTATAACTTCGTCAGTTGTGTAATGCTCGGGCAATACATATATTATTAATTCAAAATCCCATGGGGGCGGGTCAATATCACTGCCGTCTGTTTTGTGTACAGAATAATCTGCTCCCTTGGCAAACGGACATACACTCAATCCGCCCAACAAGTCCGTGGGCTTGCTTATACGTTCAATCCATTCTTGAAACAAGATACTTTCCTTCCCATTCTTTAGACGTTAATCCTTCAAATACATTTTCTTTCAGCCATAAGTAACTGTTAGTCATTTCATTGGAAATAACATTATGTTTGTTTTCAGAATATTTAAAATACGAGTATGCTAATAATTGTGTAGTAGCATCGTATTTTTTTACATCACAAGGCAAACCAAATGTTGAACCTAACTGTGCCCACATATAGTCTGGAAACAGTGTGTACCCAGTAACTGCTCCGTACATACTATTATTAGGATGATTATATTTGTCCCACAGCAATTTTTTATGATTTAATCTTTCGCCTACCTTATGCATGTCGGTCCAAAAATCTGTATCATGCCTTGGACTCAACGTGTAATGAACTAGTATGAAATCTGCAATATCGTCAATCGTGTATGACATTTTTTCATTATATACCGTCCAGTCTAGTTCTTTTTGTCCTAGCACGTTGTTTAATCTACGGATGCTGGTAATAATAGTATACAACGCATTTGCTTCTAATGGTTCAATAAATCCGCAACTGAGGCCAACAGCAGCTACATTACCAGAGCCAAACTTTACTAATCGTGTTGGCTCCCATTTAATTAATCTAGGTTTTGTACGTTGCGGCCCTAATTGTTTTTCAAAATAAGCTAAAGCATTTTCATCGCTAATGTGCTTGTTACTAAAACAGTAGCCATTACCCATTCGATGATATAAGCCTATTTTAAAACGCCAGCCGTAAGGTTCAGCAATACTTTGTGTATAATTAACCATTTCTTGTTCATGGTCAACATAATCTGTTTGGCAAACCCATGCTCTGTTTATTAAATGATCAGTGTATTCCTTAACTTCCCATCCTAACTTTTCAACTAGTACTTTAGCAAACCCTGTACAGTCAATAAACAAGTCGCCATGTATAACAACACCGTTGTCAAGTTCTATACTAGAAATAGTATCACTGTTGTGTGTAACATTTTTAACTGTTGCTAGAATATGTGTTATCCCAGCAGGTTTAGCAATGTAGTCTCTAATATAATTACCAGCAAGTTCAGCATTGATATGTTGACTAAAACTAAATGGCGCATTAAGTAGATGCTCTCCGTCTTTGAACGGCGCAACATTTTTCTCCATATAATGAAATTGAGGATTAAAACATTTATCAAATCTATCAAACATTCCATTCTGCACCATATCTAATACATGGTCAGTTGTGCGTTCAATTTCTGGATTGTTTGAAAAATCTTCTTTAGTTCTATTTTGGGTAATGTCTTTATAAAAATTATTAGAGGACGTTGTGTAATTAAAACTAAAATATTCAGACTCGTTACCCCCTGCCTTCCAGCCTACAAATTTATTAGCATACTTATACACAGCACCAGTATATTTCATCCAATGATTTATAGGAACTCCAATTTCATCAAAAAAACTAGCAACGTGTGGCGTCACACTTTCACCGACCCCAATTTTAGGAATAACGGGAGATTCAATCAGTACAATATTTTCGCCACCATGATATTTTGCGAGATATCCAGCAGTCATCCATCCAGCTGTTCCACCCCCAACAATAATTATTTTCATTCAGATGTACTCACTTGTAATATTAGTCGGGGAGTTATTCCTACATTAATAGCACCGTGTGGATCACGGCTATCATCATATTGATAAACATCTCCTGCTGTATAGTCTGTTATTACAACATCATTATAAACAAACCAGTGTCCGTTTTGGTAATCTTGTAATGGGACCCAATAACGTTGACTATTTGACTCGTACTCTGTGTGAGGGTCGGTATGTATTGGCATACAGTTACCAGGCAACATTTTAGTAATCCACCAATGAAAGTTTTTACCGTTACACCATGGAGGATCAATCTTAAAAGATACGTTGCTTTTATCAAACATATAAAAATATTCAGTCTCAAGATTGTAGCCGGCCTTTACAGCTTTGACCCATTGTGCCTGCATTACAGGACTATCGGGCTGTGGACCTTCTTTAAATCTTCCCATACCCTTTGAAGATAACAATTCGTCAATCCATTCTTGTTTAATCCAGTCTTTAAAGTTACCTATGTATTTCATTTCTTGTAGGTCCTAATTTGTAAGTTTATACGAACATTATATCCAATGTTGCATCCGGTGTGCCAGGCATATGCATCGTCGAATGTATAAGCATCGCCAGCTTTATAGTGTGAGATTGTTTTTTTCTCGTAAACAAACAAATGACCAGGCTCCCAGTCGGTTAGCATAATCCAGTGTGTTGTACAACCGTTATCTGCAGGAGTTAAATCTCTATGCCATGGCATGTATTGGCCGGGATGCATTTTAATAACTAACCATTCACAACGATCACCATCTAGTAATAAATCTTTTGCAAAATCATAGGAACAATTGTTACTGTCAAATCCTTCCATAATAACTTGTGTGGGTTTATAGGATCCACTAGTATACCATTGCAGTTCATCTGCATTCAGTATCCAGCCGTCTTCAGTGATGTCATTTTCCTTAACACCCTCTGGTAATTTCAAATCTCTAGGTAATAGAAAACCTTGATTTTCCTTAACAAACTTAATTGCTTCAGGATCAATCCTTCCTATTACATTTTCTCTAAATCTCATGGTTCTTTCTCCGGATTTGAGGACAGGTCAATCGGTGTTTGCTGTTCATTCCACGTATTCCCTAACCTGCAAAATTATTCTAGGAACTAAACTAATGTTTACAGCACAATGCAGTATAGATGCATCATACTCAAAAACATCGCCTTTTTTGTAATTAGTTATAGTTTTATCTTGATGCATGAAGACATGCCCTATTTCCCAGTCTTGGAATGGCATCCAATAACTTTTTGCATTTTTTCTAGTTGCCATAGAAAGATCTCCATGTACAGGAATAAATTGACCAGGCATCATCTTAACTATCCACCAATCCCAACTTTGAGGACTCCACGGCGCTTTAATATCAAAGGAACAGTGTTCTTTGTAAAATGCAGAAAAGAAATGATCACTTCTTTTGTAACCAGCTTTAAACCATTTGCGTTCGTCACTGTTCAATACAACACTAGGATCTTTTTCAAGATCCTTAGGCAAACTCCAACCCGGATTAGATAATATCTCACTGACCCACTCGTCTTGTACCCAGGAAGAAAAATTTCCTATATAGTTCATTCACCGACACCTCTATTAGGACGCCAGGTGGTGATCTGTAATGCTACTCGTGTTTGCATGCCTGCATTAGCAGCGCCGTGTAAAATAAAAGGATCAGTAAACTTGTATACATCGCCTGCTTTATATTTGATGATTGCTTCGTCTTCTGTCATCAATACTTGTCCCGGTTCCCAATCAGTCCATGCCATCCAGTATTTGTATGTGGTACATCCAACTGAATATGAGTCTCTGTGCATTGGTGTAAATTTGCCAGGTTGTAGTTTGGTAATCCACCAAGCAAACGGCCCAGCAAACTCTAAGAATGGAGGTCGATGATCTCTTAAATTAAAAGTTAGATCGGGAACATCAAACATTTCAAAGAAGAAATTGTCATCGTAGTCATACACTTCGTTCATTTGTTGCCAGTCTTTTTGTTCTTCATCAAAACTAACTTTGTCAAAATGGCCCCTTAGAGATTTTTGTACCATCTCTTCGTGTATTCTATAATCTTTAGGAATTTCTGGACCCGGGGTATTCAACACTTCTTCGAGCCACTCTGGTTTGATCCATTCTGCATAATTTCCTATGTACGTTAAACTCATGTTTCATCCTTTAAAATTATATTAATTCTATTATAATTTTCTATTCTGTTTGTTAGATTTTCTAATTCTGGATTAATGCGCTTTGATAAATTTTTAAAATCATAGTTGTCGGCAATAATGTTAAGGTAATTAGTATTCCATAACCAACCTGCCGAATCGAGAGCACCTTCTAATGTTTTACAGTATGCACTTACATCATTCATTGGCATTTTAATAAATGCAGCAAAACGTCTTAACATAACATCATCTGCCGGCGCTAATTTTTCAAGGTCTTTGAATCCATTAGTTTTATACTCAAACTGATCAATAAACCCTGCAAGTCTCTGTTCGGACGATATACGATACTTTGGTACAACTTTATTAATAGCATTAAACAATGCATCAATGTCGCCTTCATATAAACTAAGGCTGTTTGCTAACTTGTCCTTTGTAAAATCAAATTCAAAATCAAATTTAAACATTTTTTAACTCCTCGAACAGATAGCTAGCATATTGTTCGTGTACTTCTAATGTAGGGTGTCCCCATAGTAAACTATCACTACCTTTAAAATCATCCATTGTCTTATTTCCTAAAAACAATTGACTTTGTAATGTTGCAACCGTATCATAAAACATATTGTTATATTCTTTTAGATTGTAATCACTTGCTCGCATAGCAGGGACAACGTGCAGATTATATGTATTTTTAAAGTACCCAATAGACATCAATACCATTAAATTGTCCCATATGATTCTATCATCAGTAAACCATTTTAGCATAGCTGTGTCTGTATCGCAATCTATTACTGTAGATGCATTGCCATTCTTACCTACGCCAATTAACCCAAGAATTGATGCTATTTGGAATGATGTGGGTTTGTCATTAAAAAAAACATTACGGTCAGGTTTAGTTTGACTAAAAATAACTAGGTCTGTATTAGTTAAGTGTTCTCTGTAGTTAAGAAACTGCCATAACATTTTTTGCATTGAGTTTCCACTTTCTGCAAGATTAACACATTCTACATTCATCAACGTTGCCAGCTTTGCTGGCCAAGCAAGTGCATATTGTCTTTCAATTACACTGGTATACTGTTCCTGATATACAGCACTACTCTCAATTAAATTAAAAAATTTTCTTGGGTCTTCTCTGCTACGTACAGCAGTTAAATCATTGTCTAGTTCGTCATACAATAATTCTTCGCCAGTTGCATAACTACATCCAAATACAACAATTCTTTTAATGCTGTTCATCAAATATAGTTACCTGAAACGTAATACGAGGTGTGAGTCCAATGTTGGCAGCACCATGAGTTCCGAATGGATCTGTAAACTTATAAGCGTCTGCAGCCTTATAGGGAGCAATCATCTTATCTTCGTAAATTAAAATATGGCCGTCCTGCCAATCTAACCAACTCATCCAGTAACGCTCGCAGTTGTTTTCCCACTTGGTTGCTTTGTCACTGTGTACTGGCAACAGATTGCCTGGATGGTATTTAAACAGGTTCCAATAGTAGCCTTGACCTTCCTTTAAATTTACAAATGGAGGTAACGGTACCTCAAAAGGAAAATTGTCCTGGTCAAATAAATAATACAATAATGAATTGTGTTTGTAACCGGCTGCTTCGTATTTCTGTTGAAACTCACAAAACTCTGCACGGTCTCCCCGTTCAATTGCCCCCATTAGATCGTTTTCTTCAAACTCGTATTTAGGTTGAGGATTGCCGTCATTATTTAAGACGTACTCTACCCATTCTGGTTTTAACCAATCTTTAAAATTTCCTATATATTTCATCTCTGGTTTGCTCTATGTTAAATAACTGACTGCGTATTTATTTTAATGCCCACCCAATGAAATTATTTCAAGACATACCTTTCACTGATGTAGTAAGGTTTGGACAACGGACAATGTTGTCTAGACCATTATTTTCAACGAGCTGGATTTTGGGTAGATTTTGTAATTATAAATGTAGTTACTGTTGGCCGTATGCTCGTAGCGACAATATAGATCATCAAAGTTTAGACGTCTATAAATCTACAGTAGATGAAATTAAAAGACAGGCTCGAGCAAATGGATTCGATGAATTTCATTGGAGCTTTAGCGGAGGCGAACCCACTGCGTATAAACAGTTAAATGATCTCGTCAAACATCTAGATGAAAAGGAAAGCCCTTACCAAAGCATCCATATGACCACCAACCTAAGTCCAGGTAGCAAATGGTGGAACACATGGTGTAAGAACACAGAGATGTTACAACGTAGAAGCATCACGGCCAGCTTTCATGATGAGTTTGCCAAGGAACAAGAGTTTGGTGACAAGTGTTTACAGTTGATGTATGAACTAGTACACGTTACGATTAATCAAGTAATGGTGCCAGAGAAGTTTGACGAACTGTATGCTCGCATGGAACGTTTTCACTCTCGTGGAATCAATGTAACATTAAAGCCGCAAAGCGATCCAACAGCCAGTGGCATTGTAGACGGTTACACTGAGGACATGATACATAAGATGCAAACAGGATTTCCTCAACGTTCGAATGGTGAGGATGTTTATCAAATAGCATTGTATGACGCAGACAATACGGAATACTTGTTTGACCAAGCTGAACGCTTTAACGCATTTGGTTTCAATAAATTCACCAACTGGTCTTGCAATGCAGGATATCAAAGTGTTATAATAAGAGGTAACGAGGTTAAAAGAAGCTATAGCTGTCACGACGTGTCGCTGGGAACCTTGGACAAGTTTGAATTATTTACAGAGCCTATGCGATGTGTTACTCCGAGTTGTGTCAGCTCAGCAGATAGCAAGATACCAAAATGCAAATAGACACAGAACATCTACACTATTGGATGCAGGCCATCCGGCAAAGCCCTGATCCTATAAGAACCATGGATGCCTTTTGGTCAGGTCAGCTTAAGAGTAAAGAATGGTTAATTGCTAATCTTCGTAAAAATGTAAACACATTTGTCAGCATAGACATTCATGGCGGCTGGGTGGGTGTGCTAGCTAGTATGCTATTTCAAAGTGACATATATATCAATAATATCCGTAGCGTTGATATAGATCCAACATGTGAATCTATTGCTACCATGATGAACAAGCAAGAAGAAATGACAGGTAGATTTCGAGCAATGACCGCCGATATGTGTGCCATACGCAGCGATGCTGATGTTATTATCAATACCAGTTGTGAACATATCACACAGGATCAATATGATCTATGGTTGAGCGGAATGCCTCACAACAGTCTACTGGTGTTGCAAAGTAACAACTATGTTATTCCCGAACATGTTCGCACCGCGGCGACCTTAGAAGAATTTAAAACCCAATGTGATATTAATATATTGTGGGCTGGAGAATTAAAATTGCCGTTATATACCCGTTGGATGGTTATTGGTCGTAAGACTAACTTCGTCTGTAAATCCTAACGTAATATTTTTTTAAATTGTTAAGGCTAATGATCATATGTGTGCCAAGGTAACTCATGCGTAATACCTGTATCGGCATCCACAGAAGTATAAATTACTGCGGTAGGTATCAATGCTTTTATCTTATCTACTAGTAATTTTTGTCTATATTTTCTATATTCTAAACTAGTAAAAAAAGCCGTGCCTTCATAGGCAAATATATTTGATAAATTAATAAATGTATCACTTACATTTGTATCTAATAAACTTTCTATATCAATGTTACTATGTAGTAAATCTAGTTTAACAAATTTATAATTTATATTCCTGCCAGTAGGTACATGTTGTTGCCAATAATCTAATGCTTTTTGATTATAATCATACATCACTACTTTTTCAATATCTGTGCTAACATGTTCCCATCCTAGTCCACTAGCAGGAACAAATAGTTGTCGTATACCGGGCAATATAGGCAAATTAGTATCGGTACTCTCAGTATGTACGAACTCATTCTCACAATAGGTCTGTCGTTGATATGCCCACGAAATATGTTTATAAAATTCTATAGGATTTTCTGGATAGAAATGTTTCTTATGTTGCCTTATATCCTCTTGAAATACCCCAACCGATAGTTGTTTTGATAACGCATAACTTAGTATGTTCCAACCATGCAGTTTATGATTATAGTTTTTTTGGTGCGATCCATGACTAACCCACGTAGGTGTGTAGTTGTCATGAAAGTTATCGGGGCTACGCATTGGTTCAATTTGAGTATGCATATTACCTAATTGTTGTTGCCCAATTTTGGGATAGCCTAATTTTTTATAAATTTCTAGATTGATAATATAGCATTGATGATGTAATTCATAATATGCATCGCCTCGATCTAATATATGACCTGTTATAAAAATGTTTTCAGAAACAATATTATTGACTGCATCAAAAAAACTATCGCCATTTATAAATTCAGTTCCGGTGCTAAACACAACTGCATAATTGTAGCCCAAATTACTAACTTGTCTCAGTACTCTATCTTCCGATGTAGATGCATACACCTGGTATCCTTTTGATATGATGTTAGTAACAGTATAGTCAGCCTGGTTCTTCATCAGGCTTTTAATCCAATCTGATGAATAGGTATTAGTGTTGTCGATAACGCAGTAGACGATTTTCATTATATGTAAATATGTGGTAATATTTAACCATCCCGGACCTATGTACAAATATAATGAGATTCGTCAAATACACATAGAGATATCAACTCTATGCCAAGCATCATGTCCAATGTGTGCCAGGAATAATCACGGCGGGTTACCCAATCCAAAATTAATAGAAAATAACATGGATTTACAGTTTTATAAGAATGTTATAACCCCTAGCTTGTTAACACAACTAGGTAGTATTTCTATGTGCGGGAATTTTGGTGATCCGATTATGAACAATGATTTGATTCCCATAATTAGATATACTGTAGAACAAAATCCCAACGTTGATATACATATACATACCAACGCCAGTGCTAGAACGGTCAAGTGGTGGAAAGAACTAGCCCAAACATTGCCAAAGAATCATCTAGTTTTATTTGGTATCGACGGTCTTGCAGATACTCACAGTCTATATCGTATAGGTACAGACTTTGACATGATCATAAGAAACGCCCAAGCATTTATAGCGGCAGGTGGCAAAGCACGTTGGAACTTTATCACATTCCAACATAATGAGCATCAATTAGAAACATGTCGTGATTTGGCAAAAGAAATAGGGTTTGAAAGTTTCCATGAAAAACAAACAAGTAGATTCATTGGTAGTAAAGAATTTAAAGTATTTGATAGGGATGGGACGGTAACGCATACTTTATTACCACCCGGCGAACAAAAGATCGCCTTCATCGATCGTAAAACTGTAGAGAATTATAAAGAAGTGATAAAGACTGCTACAATTAGTTGTCAAGTAGAAGATGAACGTAGCATTTATATAGATGCACAGGGTCACCTATGGCCTTGCTGTTTCTTAGCTAGTGTGCCATACCAATATGCAACACCGGACAAATTAGTGTATAATTTTATGAATGATAGTACTACTTCGTTGTTAGAAGCAATCAAAGCATTTGGTGGTATAGACGGATTAGATTTAAGAACACACACTATAGAAGAAATTGTTGACAGCCACGCATGGCAAACTATGTGGAACGAACGATTTGAAGATAAGTCTATATTGATGTGTGCTAGGGTATGTGGTAAATTTCCAGAAGTGGAAGTTAGCCAGTGCAGAGATCAATTTTTAGAACTTAGAGAGTTTAATGAATAAGGCATTTTGGTTACAGCCCGAGCACACACGTATCGGCCAAGGGCAACAGATGATAAAAGAAAAAACAGGTAGCCATAGTTTCTGTGCGCTACCGTGGATACATGTTGCTACTCGCCCGAACGGTGATGCTAGATTGTGTTGTGTAACTAATGCTAGCGGAGCAGCCACGGGCGATCATGAGGTAGGACTGGTTAAAAAAGAAGATGGAAAACCTGCAAACTTTGGCCGCGAAACTCCCCTAGAAGCATTTAATAATCAGTATATGCGTAGTGTACGATTGACTATGCTAGAAGGCAAGATACCTGCGAGTTGCACAAAATGTTTTGAAGAAGAATCTAACGGAGTCGTAAGCAAACGCTTATGGGAAATGTATGAATGGAATCGCGATGGCCTTGATGTTTCTCAACTTATTAGGGATACCGATGTTAATGGTAGCGTACCACCTGTAATTAGATATTTAGATTTAAGATTAGGACATACGTGTAATTTAAAATGTGTTATGTGTAGTCCGCATGACAGTAGTAGATGGTTACAAGACTATGATAAACTAGTGGCTAAAACACGTAGTCCTATAGTCATTAAACAAGTTGGATTTGACAAAGAAGAATTTAATAATACCTGGTACGAAAAGCCTGAGTTCTGGAACGATGTCTTTGAACAGATCCCTAACATAACTCAACTGTATTTTGCAGGCGGCGAGCCGTTGATGATTAAAGAGCATCGTAGATTTTTAGATGAAATTATTCGTCGAGGGTATGCTAAAAATATCAGCCTTCGCTACAACAGCAATGGTATATTTGTTAATGAAGATATCATAGCAGTATGGGAGCACTTCAAACAAGTTCGATATGCATTTAGTATAGATGCTGTTATGGAACGCAACAATTATATTCGATATCCAACTGACTGGGCTGATATAGAACGTAGCTTGTGGTTGATGGATAATGCTCCAGACAATGTACATTGTGCAATAGCCTGCGCGGTGCAAGTGTTTAACATTAAGCATATTATCGATTTTGCCAAATGGAAACTGAGTCAGGGATTTAAAAAGATTAATAAATTTTCACTCGACGAATACGAAACAGGTGGCGGCATCATCAACTTACACTTGTTATACATACCTACATTTTTAAGTGCTAGGATTTTACCTCAAGCAGACAAGGAAGAAATTGTACAACGATTTGCTGACTTTAAAAAATGGTTGTGGGACAACTATAGACAAGACGATAATTTCTGGAAAGACAACCCTTACGGTTGGAAACGCTGGGAAGGGATCTTAAAATTTATTCAAGCAGAAGATCACACAAACTTATTGCCGGACTTTAAGGAATACGTAAACAACTTAGATGCTATTCGTAATCTTGGTGCAAAAGCAATATTTCCTGAACTGGAGCATTTATTATGATACCTATTAAGGTTGTTTCGATTCAGGAATCAGACTTGTTAAAAGTATCGTTTTTTCCTACTGACATTTGTAATTTTAATTGTAGCTATTGCTTTCCAGGGTCACACGATGAAAGATATCGGTATCCAAAAAATGTAGATTTAGTAATTACAAACTTTAGAAAATTATTCGATGCCTATAAACAAAAGTTGAATAAACAAAAGTTTCATATAATGATAGCAGGTGGCGGCGAGCCGACTATGTGGCCTGGCCTTGAAAAATTTTGCAAAGAAATAAAAGAAAGTCACGATGTCTACATCACAATTATCTCAAACGGATCTAGATCTGTAAGATGGTGGACTGAAAATTCAGCGTACTTTGATGATGCAGTCCTTAGTTGTCATCATGAGTATGTAGACATAGATCATCATATTGCTGTAGCAGACTTGTTGTTTGATGCAGGATTAAAAGTCACTGCATTAATGCTTATGGATGCTACTGCATGGAATAAATGTGTAACATATGTTGATAAGATGCTATCTAGTAAACATCCGTGGTACATCCAAACTAAAGAAATAGTCGATTCTCCTGGGCAAGGGGTTGATGTATATACACCTGAACAATTTGAATATGTTAACAACAGTATTAAACGAATTCCCAACAGCGACTGGATATTTAAAAGACTAAATGATATTAAGTTACATGAAAGCGTTGTGTTGTTTGATAACAATACTGCGGTAGCCGCCCGTCCTCATACAATTTTAACTAACGGATGGAATGAATTTAAAGGTTGGCGGTGTAATGTTGGATTTGAAATTGTTAGTATAAATGCTTCAGGGCAAGTACTTGCAGGATCTTGTCAGCTTAACGCTTTCGGAGGGAAACAATTAAATGTTCTTAATGAAGACTTTGATGCTGATATTACCCCTGAACAAATTCTTTGCCCGATGCATCATTGTAGTTGTCAAACAGATACCCATGTTACTAAATCATTATAATTTTAAAAAGTTCTTACCTACTTCTCATGCAAATTACTTGCTAAATTCTGATGGGTATCGCACATTAGAGTTTGATACGATCGACTGGAAAAAGTCTATAGTAATATTTGGATGTTCGATGGTCTTTGGTGAAGCATTAGATGAGGAAAATACCATTGCTTACCAATTAAGTAAATTTCTTAATTGCCCTGTAATCAATATGGGGGTTATAGGAAGTTCAATACAACACTCTGTTCATAACCAAGTAATATTAAAACAAAACTATCCCACACCTCGTGCAGTGGTAAACATATGGACTGAATACAGCAGATGTACATTATATTCAGATAACACAGTTAACACTTTTGGTCCGTGGAATACTGATAAAGACTCTTACGGGGATATATGGAATAGCAATCCGGTTAATGCTCAAGTCAATGCGTTATTAATGCAAGCAATAAGTCGACAGTTGTGGTATAATACAGAACATTACGAAGCTACATTTTTTAGGTCCACACAGGGTGTATTAGATTGTGAACAACTAAACGGTCATTTAACTGATATCGATTACGCTAAGGATGGACAGCATCCTGGCCCGTTGGCTACGCAGGCTGTATCGGAATTACTTGCTGAGGTGCTAGCTTAGTTAGTGGAATGTCTGCCGCGCAGGTACAGAAATTACGGTCACAAGTCATGGGTTCGCTAGGAGCAACGAAGTCACCTTCATATATGTTGCCAAGACTACCACCGACTCTACAAGTCGCTCTGTGTACATCTCCGTCCCAATTTATCATTAGGCTTTCTATACCTGCGTTGCAAGTCCAACCATTATATTTGTTGAGATGTAATTTAATAACGTCATTGGCGTGATACAACTGTTCTGTTTTATCTTTGAATATAATTGTATTAGGAGTGACTGTAGCATCGTTGGATAATATCCATTCTAAATCGTTGCCGTCGTATCGCATATCATCGAAAACATTGTGATCTCCCTCAGTCCAACGAATTCTACGAATAGCATATTTGATTCCAATTTCATCAAACTTTTTAACAACAACTTTTACATTGTGCATATATTTGTGATGAGCCATTATATTAACAAAAAATTCTCGTTCTGTGCTATCATAGAATTTTAAAATTGTATCAAATACTCGAGTCCAATCTTGTTCAAAATGCAGACTAAAAACAAGATGATTATAAAATATCTCGTTGTCTAGATACCAACGATATCCTCTAGTGCCGTTGGTTGTAAGATTCACCCAGGATATATCTTTGCGTTTGAAGTATTCTAACAAATCTTCTATGTCGGGATGTACACAAGGTTCACCGCCAGTTAGACTAATACGCAGGGGTTTGCCTAGCTCACAAAGTTTATCTACTGTTGATTCTAATATATTAATATCTGTGTGAGGACTATGGTTGTCATGAATTATCGCTGGACAATAACTACAATCGTAATTACACCGCTTGCCAAGATTCCATTCTATCTTGATGCAGTCTTGGTGCGGCCATCGACTAGTTACTTTAAACATAGTTTTTGAACTCCGGAGTCACATCTGTAAAACTTTGATTGCGAGTCTTATCTAGTCTTCGATTAAATTCTACACAGTCTTTCCACTTGTCACTTTGATCCGTTGCGTTTATGTAATTAATAATACCATTGATTTGTTTTATTGTTAAATCTAATAGTATTGGGTTTTCTTTAACGTGTTTGAATCTCGGAACGTGATCTTTTACTGCGTTTAATCTTTGTACAGCTAGAATTTTAAGATGCGGTGGAAGAACTTGGACTGACAGTACGTTAGGATACTTGACAATGTTTGTATAAAATACGATGCCTAGCTCGTCTAGGAAGTGTGCTATCATTTCATCAAGCGTTAGTACATTACTAACCTGTACAGCAACAGCACCGACTATTCGACTTACGTTAGAAATTTTTTGTATTTCTTTGATGTTCTCTACAACTTGATTCCAATCACCGTTACCGCGAATGTAGTTGTAAACATCATCGATGCCGTCAATAGAGATGTTAACGGCAACTGATTTAAAATGGGGCCAATAGTCATATATTGTTCTACCTTTACTAATTCCTAATGTAGTGCCATTGGTAGCATATTTTATTTCTATTTGATGTCCATACGGTTTAAGCATATCAAGTATTCGATAATGTTGTGGATCCATTAGTGGTTCACCACCCGCAAATTCTACACGTCTAAAATACGGTAGTAATTTTTCAAGACTTGTCCACCAGTTAGGATTATCATCAAACTTGTCTAAGTATGGTTTACGCATTAAGTTAAGATCTTCAATAGCCTTAACCATAAAGTTATTTTCTTTAATGTAAAATTCTTCTACTTCTTTCCAGTCATTCCAACTAGTACTATCCATAGGATGGCACATACGACATTTAAGATTGCATAAGTTATTAAGTTTAATTTCCATAGTAGGAAATTCAAACGGCATCTTAAAATTACTGTCCATTCCGTTTAGTGCATTTGGATACAGGGTGATGCGACTTTCAGGGATTACTCCTGCAATATGTCTCTGACGTAAACTTTCTACACCCTGGTCTTCTAGAACAAAACACGGTTCACATTCTGCAGGGCGCTCTCCGTGCAACACCTGCTGTCGAATTCGACGCATGTTATCATTGTTCCAAATTTCTTCTAGAGTGCTATCCTGTATATTTCCAATAGGATGACTACGGCAACAAACTTGTATTGCACCATCCTCTCTAGTAGCTAACCCAGTAAACGGGTGCATACAGAATGTTTTACTGTTGCAAATCATTTTTTCCAAATGCCCATATTCTTTCTTTGCACCAAAAACATTTATCACATACAGGTACCTGCTGACCAAGATTGTATGTTGTATAATCTAATCCTTCAAATTCGCCTTCACAACTGCGAGTAATTTTCAATAAATTTTCTAGCCCCAGGCGAATATATTGTTTAATAACCCAATCTTTTTCAACGAATCGGAAAGGATGAAGTGCCCATACATCCATATGTTGCATTATTTCTAAGTGTGTATTTTCGCTCGTGCGTTCGATATCACGTTCAGTCATACCTTGAAAGTCTACATCACGTGGATTACGTGTTACTGCATTGTAATATGCTTCTATGCCGTGCGACTTACAAGTATATTCTGCATAAGCACGTTGTTGAATGTTGTCGCCAGACACTCTTTTACCGTATTCATCTGTAAGGCCAGCACCCATATTTCCGTATTCTAATTCTGGTGCGATAAAGTTAGTGTGGCGGACAAACTTCATATGGTAGAATTGTTGAAACATCCAATTATAAACAGCGTTGGCATTATCTTGTTGCCACGGCTTAGTCTTCCAACACCTCACATGATTGATAACGTGTATAGTTGGGCTAGATTCTTTAGCAAGTTCACATATTAAAAAAGCCAATAATGCACTATCGGCGCCACCACTAAGGCCAATGCCAATGTGTTGCCATTCCTTGTTAAAAGGAATTTTAACCCCATCTATGTTATGCAGATGCATTTTCTAAATACCTTATTAAAGGGCTAACCCCAACTGGACTGCCATTGCGTAGTGCTAGATGTATACTCTTGCTTGGAGTCAGTCCAAAATCTGCACATACTTTCTGATATCGTTCCCCGTGTGTATTCCATAAATAGTCCGGAGAAAGATTACGTAAAAAATATAAACCAATCATTGCTGGTGCTTTTAGATTCATATTAAAATCATTCATTATAGTAATAGCATCGAAGTCTTTGCTCTTAGTCCAGCGTAGGCCAATTCTATTCCAACCAAGTCCTAGACCTTTACTTAGACTTATACCTACAGACTTGATTGCAGGATGAGATAAATCAAAGTCAATTTCGCGACAGCAAGTAAACCAAGCGCCGTCTACATGCACACTAATTCCCTTGTCTTGCGCCTCATCTAATATCTCTTTCATGTTGGTATGTACATCTCCAATGCTAGGAAACGGCATTGCTATTATTAGCGGTGTCCCTGGTATTAAAAGGCCAACATCTTTAATAACACCAAGTTTCAGTCGTTGGTGATACCTATAATCATTGGTGACTGTCTGAACCGCCCCCTGCATGTATACATTGTCTATAAATTGTGTGCAACCATTTATAACAGCTACACGATTAAAATTATCTAGTCCTGTTATTTTATTGAGTTTAGATGTTAATAACCAAGCGGTCATTTCTTTTTTAAAATCTACATATATTTGATCTGTAGTATCTATAAACACTCCGCCATTAATAACCTGTGTGGTTAACTTTTCAATATAATTGTCTATGAGTGGCTGCGGCCTCTCGACTTCTAGCCATTCATTACTATAGGATTTTGCTATTTTAATTCTTTCCATGACTTCTAACAATTAGTTCTGAAAATTCTGTTTTCTTGTTCCCCACCACACAATGGGCTATCATGTGCATACGTGGTTGTGTGCTAGGATTAGATACAGAGTGCGTGTCTGTTATATTAACAACAAACATTTTTCCCTCGGACCACGGAACCCTGCCATATTGTTCCAACTCCATATAACATTCTGTTGGATGAGTTATTGCAACATTAATTGGTATGATATAATCCATCATATCGATATCTGTATTTTTAAAACCATTAGGAGCATCACAATGGGGATCTATAAAACCACCTGCACCTAGCTCCATGAATCTTAATCGAGCAAATCGTTCTGTAGGAAATGATTTCCAAAATGCAGTTATTGTAGGACATAACTTGGTTAATTTAGTCCAATGATAGTGATCCATGGGCGCAGAATCATTTGTGCTTGTTATGTCTATTCCTAGTCCGTGTAAGCAACAACTTCTCCAATTACTGTGGCCTTCTCCCTCTCGATGTTCTACCAAATGTTCTCGTATAGATTGCGATTCTTTTTTCCAAACTTCTAAGTCTATAGTCAAATCTAATTCAATCCATCCAATTGGTTTTCTTAATATTCTGGTTGCTTGCTCTATACAGTTCACGCTTTATTTACGCCATAACAGTATCAACATAAATATTTTTATGCTAACACCTACTAATTATACAGTCGATATATCTTTATTTCAAGAGGCGTGTGATCAATTACCGAGTCGAGATATGAAGACCACTATAAATCGCCCAACCGGAAACTTTTTTTATGATGCATGGGAAATGAAAGAAGAATTCAAAGGCACAGTTTGGGAAACTTTATATAATTCACTGCCTGTTGTCAAAGGCGAAGCAAGAATTATTATTTTGAATCCGGCTCATTGTTATCAAACTCATGCAGATATTGATGATCGGTATCATCTTAATATACTAGGTGAAGCCTGCTATCTTATGGATTTGGTCAAAGAGCAAATGTGTCGTTTAGAACAAGACGGTGTTTGGTATGATATGGATGCCGGACTACTACACACTGCTACTAATTTTGGTAGACGTGCTAGAGTACAATTGGTAGTCCGGCATTTACTAAAAAAGAATGAACTATTAGATCCGGTAGAGATAGCGTTATCTTCAACTTTATCTAACACCGACGATGCTAGGTTTATATTTGACAATACATTGAGTCCATGGCTTAACCAAGCCAACAAGTTAGGCTATATAAACAATTTTTCATATTCTCCAATCACAACAAAGTTTAATATAGAAAGAAACAAATTAGATCTATTTAAAAGTATTTTGCCGGTGGAGTTTATGCTATTATGAAACTTTATGTATCCACACTTACTGAACAGTTATGTGAAAGTTTAATTACAGAGATCAGCACCCACACAGTTGAACCCAGCCACGGTCACATGGAACTATCTAAAGATAGTCCATACTACAACGAATACCTCAATCAAACTGAAATGTTAAAATCTGTAGGCTATGATGAGCATACTGTGGAGTATCGCCATTATCAATCTGGTGTGCATTTCCACAAAAACTATGAACTTGTTATAAGTATGGCAGTTAACGCTAAACCGTTGATGTGTTGGGTCAGTGAAATACGGCCAGGCAAATGCACACCGTGGCATTGGGATATTAATCCTTGGGAAAAAGAGCACGAACAACTAGGCACGCTTGTAAGATATTTTTGTTTTTTAAGTAAACCATCAGCAGGACATGTATTTGTCACAGCCGACGATGCGTACTATATGGAACAGCAAGGTAGTATATATCAATACGCCGATTTACATTCCTGGCATGCAGGTTCTAATGTAGGATTGGCCCCTAAGTTTTTATTGACCTTTACCGGCTACAAGTAATTTAAATTTCTCTGTAAATTTACCATCGATACGTAGTCCGTAACTTTGTTCCATGGTAGCATTACCGCCGTGCCAATCTTGATCATTCCACCACGCAGCACGACTATTGATATAGGTATGATTCCTAGTTTCAGGATCCCACAAATAAAAAGGTTTTTTTGTATTAGGTCGTATGTGTATAAACTCGTTTACATTATCAGTGTATCCTTGTTGCAATCCTTTTTCGCCATCTAAGTCTCTATGCTCAAAAGGAATGCCTCCCGCTTCGCAATGAAAGAATATCACTCGTCCAATATTTTCAAATATCTCTGCGGTGATTAAGTTTTCTACCCACGCAACTGTTCCTGGAAAGTGTGCAGCCTCGGGTGTGAGTTTTCTAGTGGCGCTACGATCATCCCAACTGCCCTGTTCCCATAGGAAATAATAAATGTAAGGATCGTATGCTCCCATGGCCATTTTTATGTAACGTGTAAACCGATTGCGTACTGTAAAATCTTGGAAGTCTCTATATAGGTCAATGCCGCCTTGCTTAATAGGATCGTTGTCCGGTAGTGCTAAGAATTCTTCTATTGCTTTGTAGATAGGTTTCCAATTTGGAATGTAGCTCATGTCTTCTATTTTAAAAGCAGGTTTCATCCATGTGCCTTCTTTGGCAAATTCTCGAGCATCTGCAAAGCCTCGCAGTATTTCGGGTTGTAAATGATCAAATGTGTCCATATCAAGGAATGGAGTCATATCAATATATGGCTGATTGTTAATACCTTTAATCATAAATTGCTTTTGCCTTCTCAATAAAGTCTGATGGGTAGTTTGTTCTAAAACTTTCAAAACACAGCATCTGCAATGTCTTTAATGATTCTGGTTTATCCCAACTCAGTCCCATTTGTTCTATTTGCTTGCGCATGATGTCTTGCCTAGTACTGTATATATGACTAGCATGATCTGCAATGCTGATAGGTCCTTCATTTTCTCTGTATGTAAAAAAGTAGTTTATGCTTTTTAGTTTGCCATCAACTACAAAATAGCTGCTAGGATGCATACTATATTTGTACCATCCTAGATCTTTGTATGTTTGTATAATGTTAAGCATTTGCTCTTGCCAGTCCGGTACGACTTTAACATAGTTTGCAACATCACAGTCTGCACGGTTCCAGAAGTCTACGCCATCTACTTCTAGATAAAGTTTTCTAGCATCTAAATCAATATTAATAATTTTAGGAATTAGATCTGGATATTTGTTACGCATTTGTGTAAGGTAGTTTACTTCACGTAGCCACTTTTCCTCCATCTTACTAGGATCCACTACTTCGTTCTGTCCTCGGTGATATTCTGTATCATTATAATACCATTGTACAAATGTTTTTTGATCCTCTGACATTAGGCTTGTATAGATTAAATTATTTCGTTGTTGGCCGTGACCCGGAACTTGATTATAATAATAATTAAATTTCATGTAACTGCTCCGCCACCCATTTAGCAATTTCATGCTGTGTGTTAAATCCAGGATGACTGTTATCCGTTGCTAAGTCTTTAAAAGGATACACCGGAGTTGTAAATTCTTGTTCAGTATAACTAAATTCTACATACGGAATACCGTTAACTAACATGTGAGTATCTTGTACAGCTTTTAAATTTGTTTGGCGAAGTTTGCCAGTCATAACTAATTCTTTGTATTGATTCCATTGCTTAGGCCATAACTTCTTAGAACCAAAATTATCATTGTGCATCTTAACATCTGTCAAGCACTGCGGAATCCATAGTACTGATCCGGATTGCCACCTATCAAAACTTGGCCAAGCAATAATAATTGCTGTGGGGGTATAGTCTTTTAACAGTTCTTCTATCTGAGTTTTAATTGTCATAGGTCCTATTCCGGGTCTTCCGTAGTTTATTACAGTATGCTTTAATAGTTCACTAAGCTGGTACGGCGCAGTTTCGTAGTGTTCAAGACCTGTGCCAAATACGTGACTACATCCAAAAAACCAAATAGCATTGTTAGGGTTAACTGACAATCCATGATCCTTCCATTTTCGTATTTGTATACCGGCCTTATAATTAATAATGGCATTTACTTTATCGACCCAATCGCAGATCATATTCTAATAACCTTGTCTGCAAACTTTTCTACGCTACGCTGTAGTAGTGCTTCATGCTTGGCTTTATTCATTATCCCGACTGTGCTTAACAATATTTTAGTTCTGTTAGTAGGATCAGCAGCATGTTCCACAGCAGTATTATTAAATGCAAAGCAGCGATATTTGAGATCTATTTGTGGCCAAATCTTTTTACCGTTATGCACAAAATGAAAAGTATTATATGCAGGATCAGTTACATAAATGATGTAACGTCTAGGTTCAGTCATCTCATATGTAGCATCGTTATGCGGAGGGATTGTTCCTATTTGCATAATAAATCCGCTAGTGCCAATTTGATCAAAAGGCAACTCACGCACACACTTTGCCAGTCCGGGAAACGCTTCTTCAAACCCTGGATGAAATACTAATCCAGCATCGTCTATAGGCTTGCGTTCTTTAGACCAGTCTAGCCATGCATCGTATGTGTGCCAATTGCTGGGATCTTTTCGTAAGGCAACGTAACACCATTCGTGTCTACCTTCCTCGTATTCCCAGTAGTCTGTGTCAGTAATTTTGTTGGCATGAAACCAATCGATAACTGTTTGCTCATCGGGAATGTCGAACTCAATATCTATAGGTGTGTAAATTACAGTCATTCAATCTCGCCCGTGAGTTCTAATAACTTTGGTAAGTCATCTCTTTTAAAACGGAACACTAATCCTATGCGATCTGTATCGCTATAATTTTCAGTTTGGTGTTCTATTATAGTGTCGACCAAATACACTGTTCCATCTGCAATCATTCCAACATCTTTGCGATTGCCTTCATGATCCCAAAACTTAAAAATAGCCCCAGGGGTATCGTAAATTGGAATGTGTGCTGTGTATTCGTCACCTTGATCCACGTGTCTTGAAACTTTACCGGTAGGCGGCTGGACAACTAAACTCCAACGATATGCATAGGGTATAAGATTTTGTAATTTAGTAACCAAACCAAATGCTAATTCTGTGTTACGATATTCACAGCGTTCATGTGTGCTAATATTATAAGGCGGGCAAGGAATCGTTAAATCTACCAAGTTGCTTTGTATTGCCCAACCGTAGGGTAATATGCATCCCGGCCCGTTGCTAATAATTCTGTTATACCATTCATCGGTGATCTCATGGCCGTATCTATCCCACTTCCAACACAGGTGATCGTAATTAGTTGATAGTGTTTGATAGTAATCTTTTAAACTGTCTAATTTTATAGTAAAATTAAGTTTTGTAACTGCGGTGTCTAACATTATTTTTCTTCTCTTGACTATTTAAGTAAATATTAGCCTATGCAAAATAGATATGATTTGACCGATACACACATAGAAATTTATTATAATTCAACACCTGAATTTGAATGTGTTCGCGACATTTGTTTACAAGAAGATAACTGGTTGCGTTATAACTACACTAGAGAAAATCTGGTGGTAGAGCAACATACCGGGTATGGGGTGGTCTATCAAAAGTCTACAGGCAAACCTATGGTAATGGGCGGCGTGTTTAACGACGGCCGTTATCCAAAAAATGTAGCTAAACAGATCAATCGTCTATACACATTTCCAGAATTTCGTATGAAACACACTGACATGACAGATGGTTTTAGAGTCACTTGTAGTCTGATTAATGCACTAGAAAAAGTAAACACATATGATGTATATTTAATTACCATGCAGAACAGACCACGTGGCGGCAAACGTTGGTGGGACACATGGGTTAAACATATGGATATTGCGTCCAATGGTAAATGGACACTAGGACAAGGGTATGCTCAAACTTGTCCGTGGCCTGTACAAAAATGTTGGCAAAACTTTGTATACCATGAAACAGTTTCTGGCAAATTTGCTGAATGGAGTCCTACAACTATTAATAACAAGGAGTGGGCAGAAATGCCAGAGGGCACATGAGCTATAATCTCAAAGTAAGACTATTACAGTTATTCAATTTCATTGCTAGTATCGTTGCTGTCAGTTACGTGTTTTATACTAATGAATTTTATTGGCTGTGGGTTACATTGGCATCTTGGTTGGTAATTGGACATATTAGTTCTATTATAACCTTGCACAGAATGTTAACACACCGAAGTTTTAAAACCTGGCCATGGTTAGAAAATATACTTGTTTGGGTCAGTGTATATTCTACAATAGGTCCTACTATTGCTTGGGTAGGCTTACACAGAATGCATCATGCTAACTCAGACAACGCTGGCGATCCGCACTCGCCCTATGTAGACGGCAAGTTTAATTACTGGGCTGCATTTAAAGTATGGGTTGGATATGACTGGCAAGTAGAAACTATCTCATTAAAATATGTCAGAGACCTTGTACGAAGTCCTTTGCACAAGTTTATCTTTAATCACTATTTTAAAATTATTATTATCACAGGTTTAATTTTAATGGCAATCAATCCACTGTTGTTTTTATTTGTATATGCGTTACCTGCGACATTAACAGTTCAGGTTATCGGATTAGTTAATGTGTTAGGACACAAACACGGATATAGAAATTTTGAAACTGCAGATCGTAGCACTAATAGTTGGATTGCGGCAATCATTGCACTAGGTGAAGGATGGCACAACAATCATCACGCACATCCAGGCAGATGGTACGCGGGAGAAAAATGGTGGGAATTAGATCCAATGGGCTGGATTATTAAATTAATTAAAGTGGAGCGGCCGGGGGATTCGAACCTCCGTCTCTAACTTGGACAGTTAGCGTATAACCACTTTACTACGGGCCGCATCGATTAATGGAATAAGTTGGTTAAACATTAACTCATTACCGTCCTCATTTACACCGTTGCAGGATAAGTTGTGTTCAGCTTTGTATTTAGGAATTTTTTTAATTTCTGTAATATTGTGATTAACTACCCCACTACTAAAATTAAACCATTCTGGGTGAAATTCTTTTTCTGATAAACAGTGGACAACTGGGATTTGTTTAAAATTTAAATATTGATCTATTTGAACTAATGCTCCGCAATATCTATTACGTTGTAATTCAACACTAAACATGTATTTCTTATTCAGTAATAATGCTTCTAGCAGTTCTTCTGGAGAAAGTTTAGAGTCTTTAAATTTTGTTTCGCCTATATAATCTTGATACCATCGTTTCACAGCTAAAATACTACTTTCATCTTCTGTATTATCAAAAGTTTGTTCTTCACTATACCCTGGAAAACTATGTATTTTTTTAATTATGGTATATCTATCTAATGATTCAATATCTCTATGCCATGACGGAATAAAGATCCATCTGGCTTTAGCATGAAAAATTATTGCTAAATCTATATTTTTGGTTTTTTTGAGATCAACTAATATACGTTCTTCGGAACACATAGTAGTTCCTGTATGTATTATATTCGCCGAATAAAAATCTTTGAGTTTTTTAATAAAAGAAAACTCTTGAACTCTGTTCCACTCGCAGATACTATTTCCATATATTCCAATATTCATACGTAACCCTATTTATATGTGTAAATATCTTCATGGGAACTTTTTATATTCCATCTCCTCAATTGGCTTATGTACATATTCCCCGTACAGGTATGGCCATGAAAAAAATTATTGCAGATTGGCTTAAACCTAATTTTAATGTTAATGATACAGATCCGTGGATGATCGATCACCCGCACTTAGGCATGGTGAAAGAGTATTATCCCTATGCCAAGACTATGACTGTTGTTCGTAATCCTTGGCAACGTGTGTATAGTCTGTACCGTAAAGTAAGCACTGAAGGCTATTGGTTAGATTGGAACAATCAAACCTTGTTAGATTTAAAACCTATTAATGAATGGGTTGAGGACTACTGCAACCCAGAAGTAGAGTTTAACTTTCCTAGATGGTTCACACGTTTTACAAATCAAATAGACTTTGTTCATGTAAATGACGAGTGGGTTGATTATGTATGTCGAGCAGAAAGTCTAGAACAAGACTTCAAACAGGTAAAAGAATATTTAAATTGTGATATTTCTCTGCCCTGTATCAGCGGGTATGATCATTGGGAATTTAAAAAATACTTTAATGATCACAGTATTAAACTCATAAAAAAAGTCCACGAACGTGACGTAGACTTTTTCAAATATTCTATCTAAATTAGTGCAAATCTACCCAAGCACTACCGTTATACACTTGTAGTTTGTTTGTACTGGTTAGGTAAGCAACCATACCTGCCTGTGGCGAAGCAATTGCCGCATTTCTAGCAGTTACATCAGCAAACGGAGTTGCTCTAAAGCAAGGAGATTCAGCAACTTGATCACGTCTAAGAGTTAATGCTATACTAGGTGTGACCGTTCCGTTGCTTGTGGCAAAAATAAGGTCAGTGGCGATAAATGCATCACCTGTGGTGTCGACTCCTGGTGCAACTGATGCCACCATAGCAGCACCTAATTTATATACAGATCCATTATACCCGCTAAAAGCCAGGCCGCCTAAGGATCCTTCTGCAGCAATTTTTAATGGCGCAAGATAAGTTCCGCTCTGCCCGTAAAAATTAATTGGGCCACCACCGTCGAATAATCCATCTGTTCTTGAATATATTGATATGCTTTCGGATTCTTGGGCTGTGAGTAATATGCCTACAGGGGTTGCAGCAGTTCCAATTTCTAATATATCAATGGTACCTTGCAATCGAACAGAACCAGTGATGACGCTCGCTGCTATCACTGAATTGCTCACAGCATCGACTATTATGCTACTGTCATCTGCGAATACACTTCCTTTCACATCGCCTGTATGATATCCAGTTGTATTACCAGTAACATTACCAGTAACATTACCAGTAACATTACCTAAAATAGTTGATCCAGCAGTGCCTGTTATTACCCCAGTAATATTACCTATAACATTACCAGTTAAATTTCCTGTAACATTCCCTGTAACGTTGGATACCACAGGTCCTACAATGGTACCTGATATACCATCTACCAACAGTGTAGAATCGTCAGCTACAATAGATCCCTTGAAAGAAGTTGCACCAATGGTTCCTTGATAATTAGCTAAATCGACCACAGCTGATATACTGGCTGCTGCGTCATTATATGTAAAGGTAATTCCGGTGTGTGCGCCATTACTGAAAAGTAGGGCTGATGCATCTTGTGCATCTTCATTGGTGTATCCGGTAATCTGGACACCACCCAGTGTAGTTCCGTTTCCGATGTATAATCTTTGATCATCGGTTACATACAGCAATTCTCCCTGAGCCAATGGCTGGGTCATTGCCGTTCTTTGTGTGTTGGTGCCTCTGCGAATCTGTAAGGGCATATCTATAACTCCTGGAATTGTTCTACCACATATATTTATGCCGCGGATATCAGAACATAGAGTCAAAAAAATAGCACCCGAAGGTGCTATTTTGCCCTTTTTATAAAGCGCCTTGGGGCTAGCGCCTAATATAGAACTACGTCCTAATCTGCTATAGGTCCGTTTCCGGATTTGAATCCTATGCTGCCACCTTCTTCTTCGATGCGTTTAATAACATCTTCAAACAAAATAGGAGCAAAATCAGGGGTCTGTTCCACACAAACGCAGTGATAACGAGTATCTACGATGTCAGTGATCTTACCACCAAACCCGGGCAACATGACACGATTAGCATGTGTATGCCCGTGTATGTTGGTACCAAAACGACCCAAACTTTCTGAGTGAATAGGAATATGACTCAAGATCATTCCGTTCATAACGTGATATGCCCGTAATTCTCTAAAGTGTTCACGATATTCACTATCTCTAAAGATGTCGTGATTACCGCGGATCAACACCTTGTCACCGTTTAACCTACGCATAATGCCCAAGGCCTTGCGGTTGATCACAACGTCACCCAAGTGGTAGACCTTGTCAGTGGGTTTTACCCGTTCGTTCCACGCCTTGACCATTGCTTCGTCCATTTCCTCGGCAGAGTCCCATGGACGTAACTTTGTAACACCATCGTTACGTGTGAAGCGGCAAACACCGGTGTGTCCAAAGTGCGTGTCGCTTACTAAAAATACACTAGGCATAATGCCCTCCTTTCTTTAAATTCTACGTTTTTTCCAGGTGTAGTCGACACCGTCTGGGCATTTGCCCTCAACAATGCTGTCTGCTCCAAATCGTCCTACTATTTCCATTCCGTTAACTGTGATGGTAACGAACTCATTCACATGCTTGGCCCAAGTCATTGCTAGGTCTAGGGTTTCAAATTCTTTTGTTTTTGTTTTGCTTTTTACTTGTATCATGCCACTATTATAACGCCAAAAAGAAACCCCGTCAACCAAAATCGACGGGGTGTTGTAGAAACACCACGGTTACCAATTTTCTACACCCGACACTTCGATAGTTACTGTAGCAGGATAATCTGCGATTTCTGTCTCGTAGGTGAATGTAAGAACACTTCCAATACCAGAACTGTTATCTTGTTCTAGCGTAAAGTATTCTGTACCAACTTCCTCACAGATTTTTTTGATTTTGTTTAATTCAAATATATTTAATCTAATCATATGTCACCTTCTCTTTCTCTACGTGCTCTGCGTTCTGCGGCCAAGACAAAAACTTTTTCGTTGTCATTGGCCCACTCTATTTCCTTGGGGAGAATGATACCAAACTCAGTGGTTACACCATTGATACTGTGGGGCTCATCGGGGTCGTAGGTCCAACTCAGTGACTTCATCATGCGATGCTTGACCAGCAGATTAGGGCTACGAAATACTTCAGTATCACCAAAGCCTAGCATAACACCAATTTCGCACACAGCCCCGCTACGGCAAACACCAGCATGACAATGAACTATAACATTCATTCTCTGCTCTAATGCATGTTGCAACAATCGAACAAGCTCATTGGCCTGCTCTTGACTACAACGCATGGCTTCGTCTAGTGCAAAGTCTTTTTCTTCAATGTCCAAGAATTTAAATTGATGGATTTCTTTGAAAGAATACTTAGGTGTAGGAAACTCCATATCTGGATCAACAATTTGAATCAACATAGAGTTGACTCCGGGGTCAATGTGAAGTCCTCTTTTAATATCGCCCAAACCTACGTTTTGAATCCACGGCATAATGTTTTCCTTATAATCGGTAGGTCACACGACCTTTGGTTAGATCATATGGGCTGACTTCAATTTTTACTCTGTCGCCTAAGATAATTTTTATCTTGTGCTGTTTTAATTTACCACTGGTATAGCAGGTAAGAATGTTAGGCAGATTATCTACCTTAACTCTAAACATGTTACCTGGCAGTACTTCTTCGATAGCACCAGTTAATTCTATAAGATCACTTTTTGCCATTTTTCTTTGATTTTGTTGGGTTGTCTATAATTTGAAAAACCTTGTTAGCTAACACTCGTTCCTTGCTAAACGCTTCTACTTCCCAGGGAAGATCATAATATGGAAGTCGATATTTTTTGCCCATCCAAAACTTACTGTTTAGAGTACGACCATGTGTGATTTGCCCTCGAGCATACTGCTTGACATGCACCATTTCGTGCGCTAAAGCAATGATCAATCTTTCTAGGTCTAGACCAGTGTCTATGACCATGCCGATGATTTTTGGTCCTAGTTTGAACACACTGCCTCGCATGCCTTCTTTAGCACTCATACCTCGTTCTGTAAATACCACAAGCCCGTAGGTACTGTTGGTCAAATTTAATTCTTTCTTATAGATCTGCAGACAGTTTTCGATAAGAGTTTTACTGGCGCTCTTGCGAGCAACTACTTCAATTTCCATAAGAGCTCCTTGTATTTCATTTATTATACAGTCTTTTTTAGAAATTGTCAAGTGGTGCTCCAACCAAGAATCGAACTTGAAATACATCCTTACCAAGGATGCGTTATGCCATTTAACTATAGGAGCCAATTATTTTTTCTAACCATACACACAATTCAGCATGCGGTCGCTGACCAGGGTGACATCGATCCGGAAAGTCAGGGGATTCAGACATTGCATCTAGAATAATTTTATGCTGATCTAGCAGCCTCAATTTTTCTTCTATGGTATTTGTACAGTATGGGCTTTCTAAAAGATCAAGGGCGCAGATTGAATGTACTATGGGAAATTCACGATTTAAAATCTCTCCGCGCCAATCTCGTTTGACATAGTCTGCTGAGGTATGCTTATAAAAACTATCCAATACCGGGGCCTGCCCACCGATCACGATAGAGCTAGCTTCACTAATTCGTTTTAGTTCTTGAAATTTTTTATATATTATTTCAGAAATTGATTCTACTAACTCATTTATTTTATAGTAGGTGTTGTTCATACCATTTAGATAAGAATCGCGTAGCATTTCAGTGTGGAACCAAACTATCCAATCCACAGGATTTGATTGACTATATTCAATACCTTTTAAGATACTGGTTAAATTTCCCTTGGCATTAATTGAACAATTAACTACAGTGTGTCCAATGCTTCGAAGTAAAAATTCGGTATGTATTTCGGGAGGATCACCTATATGAGCGCGGTCAACATCTCCGTAGTGTGATGGTGGGTAATTTGGAACGCCCCAGCTGTCCCCGATTATTAAAACATTAGCCATTCACTTCTATGTCTGCTGCCAATATGAAACGATATTGGTTGCTCTGCACAATACCTGGACGGTGCCAGGTATCACTAGGATAAATGATCCAATGGCCCGCTGTGGGTTTGATAAAATATTTTCCGTCTTGTTCCACACCATTGGGTGCTATCTCTGTGCCGCAATAATCGAGATCTTTGACATCGCTGGGAATATGCAGATAGTATACTCCGCTGAACATTTTACTATTGGGATTTTTTGGATGCCAATGATTGTGCCACAGATTTTCACGATTTTCGGCACCCTGGAGATTGGTCATAAAACTCCAGGCCATCATCTCTGATACTTTGACTTCACGACCTAGATACATGAATAGGCTGAACATAAAGCTCATTCTGTATTTCAGCCATACCGGTTCTGATCTAGCAAATATATTCTCTTTGGTTTGAAACTTGGGGCTATTGGTAAAGTAGTTGCCGTCGGCAACAATATTTTTGATAATGTTGCAGGCCACAGCATCATCTTGCTCAGTGATAACACTGCTAAAATTGAATTTACGAACAAGCTGTGTTTGATCTACTACCTGCATGGCGTCCTTGGAGCGGGATAAGAGAATCGAACTCTTGACCGAAGATTGGAAATCTGCTGTTTTACCATTAAACTAATCCCGCATTGTCTTTACTTATCAGCTGACCTTGGTCGGAGTACAAGGATTCGAACCTTGGACCCCCTGGTCCCAAACCAGGTGCGCTACCAGGCTGCGCCACACTCCGAATCTATTCTACTCTTTTAAGATAATCTCTACCTATCTTGCCTTCTTGGATTTCTAACAAGGCACTCACAGGAGCATTTACCTGAGTGGTATGTCCTGCTGCCTTGTGTCTACGAGATAATTCTCTAGCTCTTACTGTGGCTATGAGTACAAGATCAAATCTGTTGCCTCCTGCTTGTTCTACACATTTTTGTGTATCTATGTTAGGACCACGGCTGTCAGTTAGTTTCATTTTTTGCCTTTGTAAAAACTGGTTGCGGGAGTCGGAGTCGAACCGACGATCTGAAGCTTATGAGACTTCCGAGATACCACCTTCTCCATCCCGCGATAAAATTAATAAAACACACTTCGCACTTTTGTTGACACTGGTGTGCAGTCCTTCCAACCTAAACTATGTTTAGGCAAAATGTGTTTTATTAAAGTGTCTAGCTACTCACACCACATGAGCCCTAGACTGAGCTGTTACTCTGTCCATAACATTTATTCTTATGGGAAGGTGTTAAACCTCACCTAATGCGTCTCCGCCACTCCATCACAGAGCACAGATGGTCAATGCACTACACACCAAGCACTCTTTATGGTGACTGCCCCACCCCCTTTGTATAACGGGCAAGGGCGCCCGGGGTCTGTTACAGCAAGCCTTCTGCTTGCAGTGAAGCCACCACATCATCACTCAGAGGAATCTCTGTCTTGATGTTCAACTCAAGCACTTCGTCGTTGAGCTGTTGTTTTTGCTTTTTCAGGTTAAGCACTTCTGCCTTTGCCTGTGCAATTTGTTCTCGACCAAGCACACTGGTACTTACAGTGTCATTGTAACCGTAGATGCTACGACGGCTTGTTTCGCCTTTGTCGTTCTTGATCTTTTCCAACTTGCCTTTGATCACTTCCAAAGAAGTAATCTCTGTGGCCTTGGCCAGTTCTTCTAGCTGACCGATGCGTTTGTCAATGAACGCTGCCTTGGCTAGGGCTGTGTTGATACCACTGGCTGCGTTGGCTGTGCCAACCAATGCACGGATGTTGTACAGAGCCATGGTCAGCTTTTGTCTGCGACCATCATTGGTAACCAAATCAGAGTTGGCCTTGGTGATGGCAGCTTCTACGTCCTGAAACTCGTTGAGTTCCACGGTGAAATCTACCTTAATACCTTTGATGGTATCGTTGATGCTGTTCTGCACAGCATTTGCTTTTCTCAGTGTGATATTCATTTTCTTCCTTTATTCAAACAACAATGACGGGTCCATGAAAGGTCAAGTAATAGACCGGACAATATGCAACGGAAGGTTTGTAATCTTCCTTTGACAATGTGCAATATACAATACACAGAGGTCCATATATTTCCGATTAACAAATGACATTCTATTAGGGATCGGATCACATAAACACGTTCCATTGTTCAGATGGTTGTAAGTTTGGAGTAAGCATGAAGCTCACGCCTTTGTGTCTATTCTCATCTACCCTTCACTTCACCGGTTGAAACATTTCTGTCTCAACAAAACTATTATAACATATGACAACATGTCTGTCAACATGTTTTGGCTATCTTGGTGCCCCGTGACAGAATCGAACTGCCAATACCTGATTACAAAACAGGTGTTATACCACTTAACTAACAGGGCCTACTATTACTTATCTTGGTGGAGGATAACGGATTCGAACCGTTTGCTCCTG
>Ga0187843_10000282_pt1 | contig 39031 bp, 36 predicted proteins | sample SpaLakP09_SKY_43_FD_134516 | JGI IMG/M metagenome (GOLD analysis project Ga0187843, IMG submission 134516) | Oligotrophic lake water microbial communities from Sparkling Lake, Wisconsin, USA - SP09_SKY_43 | ecosystem: Environmental > Aquatic > Freshwater > Lake | place: USA: Sparkling Lake... | reverse complement strand
TTTCTACTAGGCTTCGCTCGGCATTGCCTTGTGCATTTTACTGCCGTCAGGTTTCACCGAATTTGACACCATCCCATACGCAGTTTCCAAACGTATGGCACAATTTTTATGAGTCCGCTGCTCAAACACTTCGCTTGTAAGTTTGATGATATCTCTATACATCATATATTTTTAAAGTTCATCACGATTTACTCTATAAAAGAATAAAAGGGGTCACGTTCAACGCAACCCCTTTTTCTCTTCAATACAATTACAACTCATTACGTGAGTCAATCGGCTATATCAGATGCGGAGTGTTTCTCGAAAGGTAAACATCCTATAGCTGGTATGGTTATAGGGTATCGTCCCCCAGTAGACCACTCACACCTTACATCTACTGTATTCCCTACAAACAGTAAATGTAGGGCAACAACTAAACTCTTAATAATTTCATTAGTGGCTCGAAGCGGTAACGGGCTGGCCTACTCCCTGCACCTTCTTCTATCATTACGAGCAATTCATTTTCCACCAACAACTTAATAAATCTCGGCGCACTTGCAGTCGATATATTTTCACTTCCTACAAACTTACTTGTTTTAAACACTGGGTAAGTGAATACAAAATCCAAAACAGCGCCACTACTTTTAGAAGACAGCACATCAGCAAATCTGAGCTGCATTTCTTTATAAAGATTACTAATTTCTTCCACAATCGCTAGATTCTTATTCGCCTGCTCTTCAACTGCTTTCAGGAAAAACTTACACCAACCTTCCCAATCATCTTCTTCTGATACTCTTCTCATAGAATCGATATATTGGTCTTTATGTTCTTCAAAATATCCACTGATGTAGTAGTGGGGCTGGCTAATCAATTTTGCTTTCCATAACATCAAAGTAATTAACATTCTTCCAATACGTCCATTCCCATCTTTGAATGGGTGTAGTGCTTCAAATTCAACGTGTGCTACCGCAGCTTTAATAAGATCGACGTGGCCACCGGTTTCAATATAACTAAACAAGGAATCCAGTCCCTCTTCAAGCCTTTCTGGGCTAATCGGAACAAACAAAATGTTACCTCTACCATCGGCCAAGTAATTTTGATCTATCTTAAATTGCCCCGGTGATTTAAGCGCACCACGTCCAAATGAGAGCAATATTGCATGTGCTGCTCTTATTAAAAATTTAGACAATGGCTGTCCCTCTTCCATAGATAATTGAGCGTTTTTTAAGGCTCTCTCATAAAGCGCAGTCTCAATAATTTCTGAGCGTGTCTCACTTGATGCAATATCTCCATTATCAAAATCGGCTTGATATTGGAGAATCTCATCCATCGTGCTGATTGTGCCTTCCATTCTTGATGAAATCACAGCCTCTTGATTACGTAATGGCGCCAATAATATTTCGCTGTTATGCATATTTTTAAGCATCTGGTCATAGCGAGATATCGCCATGAGAGCGCTTGCAAACTCATTTATAAATGTCTCTATTTTGAGTTCAGGCGGAAATTTACCGTAGTGGTAATCTACGGCACCATTAGTAGTATCAATCGCCATTGTCAATTATCCTCATTAAAAACATCTAATTATTAGATACAAACGTGTTTGCATATAATTTAAAATATAATATTAAACACAAATAAGCGTTATGTCAATAGCATGTAATAATTAAACGTATATTAGATACAAAGTTGTTTGTGAGTAATATATACCTGACAAGTAATCTTGTCTTTAATAATTTTAAGTTTATTCGACACAAGTTATTTTGTATGTAATCTATACAGACTAAATTCTTTTGTCTCTAACATTTATTAATTTATTCGACACAAGTTATTTTGTATGTAATCTATGCAGACTAAATTCTTTTGTCTGTAATATTTTTTAATTTATGCGACACAAGATATTAAAAATGACTTGTACCCAATGAATGAACTCACGATTGAGTAAAGATTAGCAGGGAAAAGGGTCTTATTTAAGACCGCCATTTGTTATCCACTGGATAACAGGATAATTTGTTAGGCACTGACTAACAAGATTTGTGATTTGTTAGTGATTGGATAAGAGCTTCCTTAAATAAGGAATCTAAGGTTTTTGAGGGACAAACTTACAAAGCGCAAGTTTGTCCTTTCTCAATATCAGCTATACGGACAAATGTCCGACTGAGCATTAGCAAACGGTCCGATATCAAATGATATCGGCTTAATTGGCTTGTCGGGAGATCCCGACACATTACAATTCATAAGATGGTGAACTGTTAATTAATAGCAATAACCGTATTTACGTCGATAACATATGTTATCGATGTAAATAGTATTTCGGGAGCTTGCCGAAACGTTAAGCTCGTTGTGTATTCCGAGTTTATCGTCTCACGTTAGCGTGAGCCTTTTTTAAGGCCGTCATTTGTTAGTTACTTAACTAACAGGATTTATGATTTGTTAGTGCATTAATAAACGCTCCTATAACAAATGATATAGGTTTAATTAGCGTGGCGGGAGATCCCGCCATATTGCATTTCACTAAATGGTGAACAGTTAATTAAGAGCAATTTCTGAATTTATAAACCATAGTTTATTAATGAGTGTGGGCATCTTACTAATTCACCAAGTAACAAAGTGGACACTTTGACACTTTGTTACTTTATTAAAGACGGCCTTACTTGATGTAAGTTTGTCCCAATCCATTCGGACACGATGTCCGAATGGATTGTTAGTACCTTACTAACAAGATTAGAGCCCCTAGCAATTACTAGGGACAATGTGACAGCTTGTCACAATGTCAACTATCCAGTGTAGCTTAGCAATTCGCATTAAGCTGAACCACTAATTAGTGGTTCATGTGAGGGTGGCTTGCTAATTAGCGCTCTAGCCTATTATAGGAACTCAATCGGACATTTGTCCGATTGAGCGTAGCCGACATATGTCGGTTTGTCCTAGCTTTATATCAATACCTGTTTTATTTTAGGGATGTCAAGTTTTGACGGAAAAACGGGAATCCCCGTTTTGTTAAACAGAATGCACCCTAACAATGTTAGCCCAAGCCGACATAATGTCGGCTTGGGTATATTGATCAATCCTAAGTGTGACAATAAGACATTTATCTTTATGTCTACTGAAATCGGGGAAGTTCACATATTAATACCTTGTAAAGTTTCACGTCGACCGTGAAACGATAATCAACGCGCTTGCTCTATTTCAACGATGTCAAGTTTTGGCAGGTAAATCGGTAATTACCGATTTGTTAAATATAAGCATGACATTTGACCTAACAATTGTTAGGTCAATCAGACATATGTCCGTTTGTCACAGCTTTGCTCATTTGTAGATACAAATAGAAGCTCTTACTATCAGTCGCTTAACAGTAGCGGTATCAATTGATACCGCCATACATATATTTTATTGTTTATAATCAATGTTTTGTATATAGCTCATTCTATGAGCTACCTATCAATATAGAATTATGAAAAAACATAATCTATATAAAATCATGAAAACACAATCAATTAGTAACCTCACAAGAGAGGAGTGGCTGCAAATAGCAGTCGATAAAGTCACGCCTATATTCAATGAAAAAGGATATCAAGTTCCCAAGGTCAAAGTGTCTTGTGGCTTCGCTAGTACTGGTCACAAACATCACATTGGACAATGCTGGGCTAAGTGCACATCTGAGGCAGATATTAATGAGATATTTATAAGTCCCGGCTTAGACGATGCAGTGCGTATTCTTGATGTGCTTATTCATGAGCTTGTGCACGCCGTAGATGATTGCAAAAGTAGCCATGGTGCGGAGTTCAAGAAAATTGCATTAGCTGTTGGACTTCAAGGAAAAATGAGAGAAGCGTCTGCGGGTGAAAAATTAAAGGATCGACTAGCAATAATCGCAGGGGAATTAGCACAATACCCACACGTAAAACTAACATTCAATATGAATAAAAGAGTCTACAAGCCTGGTCCCAGGGCTAAGTGCACTATCTGCGGGTATCAAATCAGCGTACCTAAAAAATGGTTACATTACGGGCCACCCAAATGTCCATTGCATGAGACTGCAATGGAAGCACTGGGCGATTGGGATGATGAGTTCTAAGCGTTACTTAAGTAACGCTTGAATATAAAGTAATCCTCTCCCCCAAGGAATTGGTCTTGGAAATAAAAAATTTTAGCTAGCTCATTCCATGAGCTTCTCATAAAGGATACTCATTATCCGACGTCAAAGAATGTTTATAAAGTTGTTAAAGCGTTGGTTATTGATAACCTAAGGATTGAATATGAAAAGCGAATCAGCAAATATCATTGTTACCCCTTTAAAGTCTGCCGTTCTAGAAGGCCACCGAAACAAACTTAATGTGCTTGTGAGAATGCAAGCGCCGGACTTGCCAGAAACATCTTCAAATACCCGCCCATCTTACGGTATCGCTTTTGTTATTGACCGCTCTGGATCAATGGCCGGCAAACCATTAGATGAGGCCGTGCGCTGTGTGAACTTTATGGTTGATCGATTGCTTGAAAGTGATGCAGCAGCATTGGTAACTTTTGATAGCCATGTAGCGCTAGATTACCCATTAACTTTGCTTTCAGATAAGCGTGAAATTCAAACCATACTTGCAACAGTTCATTCTGGCGGGACCACGAACCTTCATGGAGGTTGGAGGGCTGGGGCAGATGAGTTTAATCATAAAGAATCTAAGGCGGGGATTAAACGCGTAATTTTGCTATCAGATGGTGGTGCTAATGAGGGGTTAACTAATCCGAATCAAATAGCAGGGCAAGCGGAAGAATTTGCAAGTAAAGGCATCACCACATCCACCTATGGACTTGGCCGAGAATTTAACGAAACTTTAATGGTTGAGTTAGCCAAAGCTGGCCAAGGCAACCATTACTATGCTGAGACCGCAGAAGATTTGTTAGAGTCATTTAATGAAGAGTTTGAATTGATGGCTAATCTTTGGGCGAAAGACCTAATACTTTCGATTCAGCCTAATGATGGGATTCAAATAAAATTAATGAACGATTACCGCAGGATTGATGGTGAACTTTATTCATGGCGGATACCTAGCATTGCATATAGCTCAGAAGCTTGGGCAATGTTTGAGGTGACGATTTCTTCAACTTTGACGGATGGTCAGTTCGCTGAAATATTTGCAGCTAGCCTAATTGGTGTTGATATTGATGGAAAAGCGATTAATTTAGAAGCGCCATTATTGAAATTGCCAGTTATTAATTCTCAAGCTTATTCTGCTATCGCAGAAGATGAACTTGTTAAAAGAAGATTGGATGAATTAATGGCTGCTGAATATCTTCAAAAAGCTCGACGCGCTGTGCAGCATGGCGACTGGGATGCCGCAGATGGATTGTTGCAGGACGCAAAGGTATTATTTAGGACTAGCCCCTGGGCAAAAGATGTTCTAGAGTCTATGGAAAAGCTTGCTAAGAAAAGGGATGATGCTTATTTCATGAAAGAAGCGATGTTCTCAACAGCCAGAATGTCATCAAGACTATCATCTAAATCTGAACATGCATCATTAGTATCGGAAGCTAATTCAATATCATTTTTAAGAAGAAAAACGGCACAGGGAAAAGCACAGTTTCTTAAGGATGATGATGTAAATTAATGGGAAGTTTGAAAAGCTGAGAGGCATCTAAGATGTAAGCTGCTATTAGGTCTATTGAAATCTGGAAAGTCCATGCAATGAAATTGACCAATAAGAGAAGCCACAATGGACAAAGAAACTGCTATTGCAATTGCAAAGAATCAGGATTCAACTAGTGAAGATTTATCGGCGCTTGTTGGTTTATTTAGTGATGTAGATTCATTAATATCAGTCCATCCAAACATATCTGCTGAAGATTTACGAGATCTTATTTATGCATGCCCTTTAGATTTCATTTTTAACCCATCGCTACAGCAGTTAATGATTGAAGACGGTCTCCTTTTGGAATTTACTACGGAGGTGACGCTATCCAATGAGAATTGCCCTGAATTTATTTTAAGATGGGTTGCTGAAAATGGATCTCAAATGAAGCAAAAAATGGCTTTGTTATTGAATCCAAAACTACCAAATGATTTACGAGGGAAGCTCACACCAGCTAGTTTATATGAGGCCGCTATAGAAAGACTTCAGAATTATGCAAATGCCCAAGATAACTTTGCTGTAAAAAAATGTATCGAAAATTATTCAACAAGCTCACGCCCATATTGTGTCGCCAACTTTTTACCAATAAATCCTAAGGATGCTTCTCATCGACTAGGTGATATGGTGGGTGGCTTTCCATTTACCAGTTACGCCGATCCATGGCCTGTTTCTGAAATGGGCATATATAAGCAGCCAATAGTTCAGATCAATTTAGAGTTGGCAGGAAAACTTCTTGAAGAAGATTTAGGGTCTGGGTTATTACAAGTTTGGGCTGATGTGCTTAAAGATGGTTGGCAATATGTTAGTGGTTGGCCAGAAGAAAAAGTAATGAAAGCAGTTCAAATCAGAGTCATTGAAAAACATGACTTGTCGGAGTCACCGGACTCATTTTATCCATCTTATGCACCTTGGGACACACCCGACGAAGAGTTAGATGAGTCAAAGAGTCATGTCTGCTTAATGAGGCTTTTGCGTAATCACATCAACAATCCTAGAATAAATTGGATCGAATTTGGGAGAATGTTTCAACCAACATACTCATGGGAAATTCCAACTGAATTTAGTGATCAAGGTTGTCTTGTTGATGATCTCGTTGATGCCTTCTGTGAATGGGACTCTAACAACCATTACTTGCATGAGTTTGTTCCACAACCTGAATCGCTGTTTATTCCAAGAAGTTCATACCTTGGTGGTTTTGGCGGAGGTAATGGAGGCCAAAATGAGCCATATCCATTAAAATTCAAAGATGGAACGGAAGGAAAACTTTTGTTCAACACTAGGACTGATGGTGATTCTTATTCAAGCGTCACTTTCGCTGTGTATTGGAAGCGAAACGAAAATGGAACGGTGCAGTTTGAAGTTACTTACTATAAATATGCTTAATAAATAAAATTGCCTCAAAACCTTCATCTTCATCCAAGTGGCACCATAACACGTCAATCTATATTTGGAGTGAATAAGACAATAAAACCGTTTACTTTGCTATATTGAACTTGCGGAATTGCCAGGTACAAAACACCTCTACAGTCAACATTAGACGTCCTTAAACTGCTGATCAATTGTGACTTGAGCACTTGCCTTCAGCTAGATAAAAAATAAAATGCACAGACAAGCGTTACTTAAATTAACCCTCAAACTATAATCACGCGAATTAACATCGCTTAAACCCCTATTCTTACAACATTGCCAAATGGAAAATCTTGGCTATCTAGACCACCTGGGCAAACCACCCAAAGCACAGAAACATCCGGATGCATTTTCGAAAATTCACCATATCCATCAGTCAGGTAAACACATAAAGGATCTATGTCAGCCGACTGATTAATAGTTAGCCAATCAAAAAATGGAACAAAAGACGTACCACCGCCCCCTTTAGGTGAGGGCATTTCTTCATTACGGCCAAAATCATAGGGACCATATAGTGCAGCATCTGCGAAGAACAATTGCCCATGAACATGTGGATATGCATCTAAAATAGCAGTCGTTTCAGAAAGGAACTCTTGCATCACCTTATCTGTAATTGAACCACTAGTATCAATACATATATAAACTTGCACTTCCTCACCAGCAACAGCGTCTAGATATAATTTTTGCCAGATAAATCGACGATCAAACCCTTCAAAATCACAAGGGGTAGCGACTAAGTATTGCCAGAGAATTTCTCGCCAATTTAACGATGGAGACAGAACCGCCAGCAATTCACGATTCCTTCCAAAACCTATCTTGCCATATCCTTTGTTTACTCTTGTAGCAACGGCTGAAGCCTGTTGCAAAGCACTACGCCAATGACGTTCCAACTCTGCTGTCTGTTCTTGCTCTATGACCGAGTTTCCCATAGAAAATATTAAATCTACCATTGCAAGTAATGGTACTGGCTTACGTCCAGTGGCAAATTGCTCGTAGATTTCCTCAACGCTTAGGTGGGACAGTTCTGACATCTCTACGCCGCCAGCAGGCAAAGTAAAATCTGTTCCATCACGAACTATGCCGTTAACCACAACATCAGCGGCAATATTCCATAAAAGCGGGTCTCGCTCACGCCGGCGCTGAGTGTGCATCAAAGAGGCATGAAGTAGTTCATGGACAAGCAGCCCACAAAAAGACGTGGCATTTAACCCCTCGACAAAATTCGGGTTAATCCAAATTGTCTTACCATCAGTCGCGGCAGTTTCCACTTCGTCATTAAAACTAAAATCTGCAAATAATGCGAGGGTACCAAAAAACGGGTGATTACCACGAATCCTTAGTAATGAAACCTGCAGGCTTTTATTAAGTCTCTTTAATTGGTCAGTCATTTTTGAAACAGACTAACACTCAAAGCGCCCCTTCCGCCCCAGTAATATAGTTGTGATATGGAATATCCATGTTAACTATTTTTTCAATCATGTTAATTTTGACTTCTGGATTTTGAGTTAGCGCTTTCATTACTGCCAAGCTAAAAGATCCACGTTTAGAATAGAAAGTAAAAGCCCAATCAATAATTGATGATGGACATTCTTTCTGTTTAAGAATCTCAGCAAGAACATCTTGGTCAAGATCTTTCAAAAAATCTGGATTCTCTATAATCATCCAGTCAAATGCTGGATTCAGTAGAAATGCTCTAGGAAAATCTGTTATTAGATAGTTTTCCAATAAGAACTCGATTGTAGCATTTGGATTTCCTGTGACATTCTCTCTTGTCTTGTGATCGTATTTTTTTAACAGCTCTTTTAATGCGGCGAGTCTAGCATTTAGATGAGATGCAATAATTCGATCAACTTCCACATCCTTTCCGATGAGCTCCTCCAAAGTTTCTGCAGAGCAGTCTGGATCATTTACTATAGATAACAAACTTGTATTTTCTTTATCTTTCATACCTATTCCCAAGCTTTAATGTTCACAGAGAGAGACTTCACGGTCAGAGAAATTCTCTTTATGAAACTTGCGTTCAACCATCAATTCAAGACGGTATCTTTTTGCATCATCTAAAGACATTACACCTTGCTGAGGGCTAATGTTCTTAGTTGAAACAATAGGTTTTTCTGGATCAACGAGCCAAAAAACCACAATACGCCTAATCGCATCACTTCCATCAGACGAGCTCATACTACTGAGTCGATGAATATGTGAATTGGGAAACACAATAGTCCTTTTTGCAGGCGTTTTCATTTTGCCTAAAGGGCGTACATGGCCTCCTGCCATTTCTTCAATCGGACTGTTTGCATTTTGTGGGGTTGAAGTTGTAAGGTCATTACCTTCGTTTAAAAACAGAAATCGACGGAACTCAATTTCTGCCCCAGAAAAATTTTTATCCCGTTTAATAATGCATAGTCCAGTTGCGAGAATGTTTTCATGAGACATCCCTTCAACATGCCAAACCCCATCAAAATTCTCTTCACTGTTCACGCGATACTCAACAATTTTCGGAATAACCTGCAAGGTACGGTTACGAAGAGGCAGATTTATTGGTTCCTTTGGCTCAGATTCGTAAAAATCATTTCTAAGTGAACCGCAAACAGCCTCAAACATTGGCAAAACTCTTTCAAACATCTGCTCTAGTCCAGAATATATTCCTGGGTATTTTTCTTGATCAAGGTTATTAATATATGAGTCAATGCGCACTTTACCTTTGTCAGAAACGTAGAACTCCGACGGCAGCCACTGAAATATTGAATCTTCATAGGCTCTTCCCCAAAAATCGGCCCCATCACGGTTTTCTAGCGATTTTGCAAATTCAATATCCTGAGCGCCTTTAAGTTTAGAAATGCCATCTACATAGCAGTAGAGTGAAGGGTGAACGATATCGCGTACAACAGATCTTGAGCCTGGATGGTAATCAGCAGTCTCTTGTAGACATAACGCATCCAACTCGTTATTAAATTTATCCAAAAGACTGGGTGGAATAATATTATCTGACCATGCAACATTTTCGACAACAGATTGAGTTGCATGCTGTTTCTTGAATGCGTCGATCTCTTTAGTGGATTCAACTGAATTACCGCTAATAAAACATTTTAGAAATCCAGTTAAAACATAAGTGCCATCTTTAGTTAGGGATAGTTTTGCTTTTATAGTCCCAGAACGAATTATGACCCCATTCGCTTTATCACTATCTTTAATCAGATGTGTTTTAACAAACTCATCACTTACTCGATGACTGAATTTAACCTTAAAACCCCTAGAATCAGAATTAGTATAAGGCTCAACATAGTCAAAATGCTTAAGTAAATAAGCTACCTGAACTCTGTCAAGCTCGTAACATTCCGCTAAAGCGTGCAAGATTTTCAGTTGATCGCTTAAATCAAAGTCAAGACTTTCTACAATTACCCCTGTATGAATTTCTTCCTCACCAAGAAAATCTATATAAAAATCAACGGTATCTCCAACTTGAGGACCATAGCAATATTTGTCAGGTGTGAGGCGGCCTAGAGTTTCGGCAAACTCTGTCACTTCATTAGAAAGATGAAACTTACCAAGTTTAGTTGTCATTCAAAGCCTTTCAGCATAACTATGTTGATCGATACAAATCAAAACTAACACATTAAACATGCAAAATAAGTTCTCGCATATTGCTTGCAAAGTCTTTAAGACTTTCATCCTTTGCAATAAGGCTGGCCAATTCACCAAAATTACCTCTTTCTCGCATCACTCTGAAAAGGTCTGTAGCAAAAAATTGTACCCACTCAGATCCAGACTCTTTCACTAACCAACGAAGTGCATGAATGCTCTTTTGTGCATTGTCCGCTCGTATAATAAGTCCAAGAACAACTGCGTATCTAGCAGAAGGCTCCTTAGGAAACGACGCCTTTTTCCCTTCAAGAATATCATCCATATCAGGAAGATTCTGGTACACAGCACAAAATGACTCAAACTCTCCAGCTGCAGCTATTCCAACTGCAGGGTCTATGGGAAGGCCAACACGGTACAATTGGTCCGCCATCACCCATGTCCGAGGAGATGGCCACGCAGGATGTTGAGGGTCAATCTGATGTGTCAGAGCCGGTCTAAAGGCTAGAAAAGCAAGCATTCGCTCATTCAAACCTGCATTAAGTGCCCAAACACGGAAACTGTCGAAGTCCGATGTAACCTCCAGATGCACAAAACGATTAGCAAGCGCCGATGGCATTTCAAACACTGCAGCACGATCTGATTTGCGATTACCTGCTGCCCAGATAAACCAGCCATCGGGTACTTTGTAATTACCAACCTGACGATCTAAGATAAGCTGTTGAGCAATACCCTGCATCGCAGGAGTGGCCATATTAATCTCATCAAGGAACAAAATTCCTGTGCCTGCTCTTGGAAGAAACTCAGGTGGGAACCATCTAGCGACGCCATCTTCCGCAACGGGAAGGCCTCTGAGATCAGTTGGTGCAAGCTGACTTAATCTTAGGTCAATCAGTTGCAAGTTTTGCGATTTAGCAACAAGGTTAACAATGCTTGATTTTCCAATACCTGGAGCCCCCCAGATCATAGCGCTTAAAGACACTTTTTTTTCCACGAACAGTGTTAAATATTTGATAAGTTCTTGTGGGCTCATAATAAACTTTCTTAACGTTTTTTTTAATGTGGTCTTCCAAGACTATCGCGTAACTGAAACATCACATTCAAAACTGACTTTACCATGCGTGTCATTACTAAACATAACGCCAAGATGAAATAAAGGCCATCCTGAAACTGAAGTTAGGTTGAGTAACATTTTTTTATTTTCCTTATGAAAGCAATCCCAACCATTTCCAATATCCAGAGGATATCCACCTAAGTAAAGTGCAGGTATATTGTCCTTAAACCAATGAAAACTTGCTGTAGGAATATCCATAGAGTCGAGCTGAGATTCTAGGTCTTCTAACTCATACTCATCAGGATCTTCAATATAAACTGAGACTTTATTATCAGAGATCAAGCGCCAAAGGTCTGGATAAAACATCTGACCAAAATCAAGCCACTCTATTCTTGAAGATGGCAAATCTAAATTATGAAGTTTAAATATGCATGAATCAGGATCTTCTAACCAAACTGCATCATTAGGATAAAATTCATCCATTAGCGAGCTTAATTCTTCACGCTCAATAAGCCTAATAGAAAGATCATCAACACAGTCAATATAAGGTGCCCAAACTTGCAAAAGCCCTTCGCCAAGATTCACTTCTAACCGTGAGCTGGCCTCTCTCAAATCAATCTGAGCCAAAGGCTGCATATGAAAACCTTGTTTATTTAGCGGCCATGGGTGTGAGGCACTTGTAAATGGGAAACCATTAATTATTTGATCCTGCAGTCGATGTGCGGGGTCATATTTATCAAACTGTAAGAATTTTGGCATGCAATATGGAGAAGATTTCTGCGCAAAGACTTCTACACACTTTGTAAATTTAGGATCTAACTGAAGATTTGCCAACTGTCGCAATTGGTTGTTTGCATTTTGGATCAAATTTTCCGCGGTCACCCCATCATGAACATCTTTAGTAATATTTGGATTACGTAGAACAAATAATTTTTGTAATAGCGTCCCATGCTTAGATGCCCACTCCATATAAAAGTCAGGGCATTGAGCCATTTCGAGGATGGATGGAATACCATCCAAAAGGTTTATATCATCTTTTAAAAGTAGTTCCAAAGAGGGATTTTTTAACAATGCCGCTGGAAAACTTGCACCAATCTTTCTAACAATTACGGGTGTGATATTGGGGTTCTGAATTACATTAATAAGCGTTTCTTCATCCGACCACTCTGCAAGCTCCATTAGTAATTGCTCATTAGCATTAGGATGCAGAGCTAAGATACGATTAGTTCCTTCCCGTCCTATCCCAATAAGAGAAATCAACTCTTCAGCACTTGTGGCTGGATTTTTTGCTTTTTGAATCGCGGTATCAATATCCATGCGTAACCCTTTAAAACTTTAGTAAACGGCAGATTCAAACTTTCTTCTTTAACTTAGTTTAATTGGAGGCACAATTAAATATCCTCAAACTTAGCCGCCATCGTCGGATTACCACGCGTCAATTTCTTAATCGTTACATCTTGCGCTTTGTCATTTGCAAGACGTAGGTTCTTGTTAGTACCTAGCAATGCATCTTTTGTTTTCTGTAAATGGTCAATTGACTTATCGATCTCATCAATTGCCCTTTGAAAGTGACTTGAGGCAAGGTCATAGTTTCTTGAAAATGCGTTTTTAAAAGCTTCAAGCTCATCCTCAAAATTAGTTATGTCAATATTCTGAGCCCTAACAATCGCCAATTCAGTCTTGTATTTCATTGAGTTCATCGCGGCATTACGAAGCAGCGTAATGATCGGTATAAAGAATTGTGGACGAACGACGTACATTTTCGGATGCCGATGAAACATATCTACAATACCTGTGTTGTATAGCTCGCTATCTGATTCGAGCAATGAAACAAGTACAGCATACTCACAACCTTTTTCGTTACGATCTTTGTCTAATTCCTTCAAAAAGTCTTCGTTTTTGCTTTTTGTAGCGGTAGTATCATTCTCGTTTTTCATCTCAAACATAATCGAAACGATTTCTGCACCACTCTCATCCGAATCTTTAAAGATATAGTCACCTTTGCTACCAGACCGAGCATTGTTGTCTTTCTCAAAATATGCTCTTGGAAATGCTGTTGCACGAATTCGGTTGAACTCAGTTTCACAATGCTGCTCAAGCGTTTCACCAATCATTTTGGTTGAAAGGCGTGCCTTCATGTCACGCAGTCGCTCAATCTCTTGATTGCGGTCTTTAATCTGGGTTTCGTATTTGTCTTTAAGTGAACTTTCAGACAACTCTTTTTCAAGGGCTGCACGTAATAAATTACTTTTTAGCTCATCACGCTCTTTTTCAACTTGAGCAACCGCTTGATTAATCGCCAGCTTTTTTTCGGTTTCAATTGCATCTAACTTAGCTTTTAAGCTCTGGATTTCACTATCTTTGGAAGCGCCATTTTTCTGCAATTCGCTAGCAACCTTAAGTTTAGCAAGCTCAATGGCATTTTGCTTATCTTGTTCAGCAAGCTCAAGTCGTTCATGCAGTTGATGTTCAAATTCAGTATCACGAACCTGCTTTAAAATATTTGCATAACCAGCTTCGTCGATTTTGAAAGCTTTTCCGCAGTGCGGGCAATTGATTTCATTCACAGCTTTCACCTTTTCTTATTTAGTAGTTGGAGATTTAGAATCTGTGGTATCAACTATGAACTTTAATTTATCCATTGCTTCATGGAAGCCTTCATACTTTACCCATTCATAATCAACAGCAAACTGAATTGCCTTATCTAAAGAATTGGAATCAAATTCAACATAATTTCCGTTACTTACCAATTCATCAGTTTCTATATACTCACATTCAGAAATTCCTAGAACCTTATGCCCTTCCCATTCTTCAGGAATATAAAGCTCATCGTTTTCTCTTTCTAATTTATTTTCTGGCAAATCATAAACACTGACCGCCCAGTTATAACCATATTCTCCTAGCATCCATCTATCGCCAATACGACATAGGCATAAATGATCTTCCCAAGTTGATGCCATTGATGAACGTTCTCTGGTCATAATTATTAAGGGTTCCATTACTTGATTTTTATTGTCCATTGGATAACTTCCTAAATTATTTTTCAATCAACAATTATTTAATTACGGTGTGTTAGAAAAAGAAAGCATGTTGGTAGGATTCAATAAAAGATTATCTCCGTTGCTAAATTCAAGCCTCGTTTGATAATGATAAAAATTACCCTCTAAATCCAACTCGTAAAGATCAGTAGCCGAGTAAGACAAATCCCTTTGCCCTTGTGAAACGCTCTCATTAATAACAAGGTATATTGTTTTATATCTATATTCCAATCGCCAAGTTTTCTTGGCTTGATCAATATGGTCTTTGATTTCCATAAAAACGCCAGAGTCACCCACGGAGGCATTTTCTGGTAACGCCTGAATTAATTCGAATATCTTGTTATCTAAAAGGTAGTTGCTAACAGTCACACTATCGTTTTCCCATGATTCTTTGGATTTAACAGCGATATTATTGAAAGAAAACTGCCCTGTGAAAGTAGTGTAACCTTTTAGCTCAAACTCTAATTCTTTTTCAACGAGCACTGATTTTTTTTCTTTAGACTTTGTTGATACTGATCGCAATTTTGCAGCCCCATTAATTTCTGATCCTGCAAACTTACCATGAACACCAAATTTCTCAATAATTGAGGTTTCTAAAATAATCTGGAATATTTTTCTAACATCAACTTTCAGTTGATTAATATCCATATCACTAAACTCAATTTTTTTTAGATCCAACAACCACTCTGTTTTGCCTCTAACTGCTTTATATTCCTCACGAGAAATTTGTGTTTCATTTTGCCCAGGAGCATCGTTATAAGAATAAGAAAAAGTTTCAGTGCCGTCTGGAAACTCTTTCCGAATGTAGCTAAGGGCTTGCGTCATTTTCATGAATCGCTTTACATAACAATTTAAGTCATCCTGAGAGTTTTTAAGGGGTGATTTATTCATTTTTTTCCAGAATTGATTAATGCTTTACTTCACTTTTAAGCTTAGTTATAAATTATATGTATTAATTAAGGAATTTATCAGACTAATATTCTCCTTGATATCCTCCAGCGTAGTTTTCAAAACGGGTATGTTCACCTAAAAAAGTTAATCTGACTGTACCAATTGGGCCATTTCTCTGCTTTGAAATAATGATTTCTGCAGTGCCTTTTTGCTCTGAATCTTTATTGTAAACTTCATCCCTGTATATGAAGATGATAAGGTCAGCATCTTGTTCAATCGCGCCAGACTCTCTTAAATCAGACATCACAGGTCGTTTATCCTGCCTTTGCTCAACACTTCGATTGAGTTGAGATAAAGCCACCACAGGCACATTAAGTTCTTTTGCCAAAGACTTAAGGGACCTAGAAATTTCTGAAATTTCAGTCGCTCTATTCTCATTCGATTTATCAGAAGTACCAGACATCAACTGGATGTAGTCGATCACAATTAAGCCAAGCTGACCTGTTTGACGTTGTAAGCGCCGAGCGCGGGCTCGCACATCAAAAGAAGTGAGTCCTGCTCCTTCATCAATATAAACTGGCGCATTATTTAATTTTCCAACAGCAGAAGTTAACCTAAACCAGTCATCATCTTCTAAGCTGCCATTTCGCATACGCTGCTGATCAAGCTTTCCGATCGAACCAAGCATACGAGTGACCAGTTGAGAGGCGCCCATCTCCATCGAGAAAATAGCAATCGGCAGCTTATTCTGCAAAGCAATATTTTCTGCAATGTTAATTGAGAAGGCGGTTTTACCCATTGATGGGCGGCCAGCAACGATGATGAGATCGCCTGGCTGAAATCCAGATGTTAATTGATCTAAATCCTCAAAGCCTGTAGAGATGCCCGTTACTCCGCTTTGGTTTTCACGTTGATATAAATCGTCAATGCGGTTAATCACACCAGGTAAAATTTGCTGAACACTCAAGAATCCTTGGTTTGAGCGATGACCACTCTCTGCAATATTGAGTATTTTGGCCTCAGCATCATCCAGAAGATTCTTAACATCTCGCCCTTGAGGGTTGTAAGCACTTTCAGTGATGCCCGAACTTACTTCTATTAATTGGCGCATCAGAGAACGTTCGCGAACAATCTCAGCATATCTTCTAATATTTGCTGCTGACGGCGTGTTTTGTACTAAATTAGCAAGGTATGCTACACCGCCAACACTGGTTAATTCTGCAGAAATATCTAGAGACTCTGCAACAGTAATTATATCTGCTGGCTTACCAGCATTAATAATCTTGAGTGCATGCTCAAAGATAAGTCTATGGGCATATTGATAAAAGTCATTCGTACTAAGAATGTCTGCAACTTTATCAAGCGAGTCATTTGAAAGTAGAAGTCCACCAATCACTGAATACTCTGCATCTAGCGAATGCGGTGGAAGTTTTAGAGAGTCGTATGAGTTTTCGCTTAACATTTACAATAAGTTTTATTAGCCAGTATGAATTCTTAATATTAGTTGTTAACTAGCTCATACAGTGAGCCTAAGGATGTTGTATTGTTCTAATATATTATTAAGTTGTTGCAGCTTTTATCTATGCTAGATAAAAATAGCCAAATGAAGGCGTTTGATTTTAAATTTTGTCAGAAAATTAAACTATGAAAAAAATTCAAATCGTAGATGACGAATACGTTAGCACATTTGGTCCTAACGGTATCCACTTAGGCTTTATTAGCGATGGATTTAATGTTAGCAATGTTGATGTAAATCATATTTCTCATGATGAAATCTACAGGCAGGCAGAGGACATCTTTAAAAGAGATAAAAAATACCCAAGCACATCCTATTTCAGAGTGGTCATTGACACTATGCCGCTTGAAATAGAAAATCAGATCGACAAAATCAGAATTAATTTAGAAACTCAGCAACACAAAGTTTCCGATAATCAGCTAATCATAGACTGGCTAAAAGAAACTTATAAGGATGAGGAGTATGAATTTTATTCAGATCAGAATTATTACTATCAGCTTGCGCTTATGAAGTATTGCTTCGAAGACGAGCTTAATGATGAGTTACTTGCAGAAAAATATGATTTTGAATTGGAAGATGACACCATAATTCCTGATCATCAAAAAGCTGCTTATACCAGAGAAATAATTGAGGTCAGCTTCGCAGAGAATGAGCAGCCTTTAGCAATACATTCTATTTTCTTTAAAACAAAAAATACATCACTTGTATTAGGTTTTAGCGTTTATATGATTCACCCACAAGTAGACCCAGAGATAACCTGGATTGATTTCTTTTTAAATGACGCAAGCTTCCAAAGCTATCTGGAAGAAAGAACAGACTGGATAATCGATACTAGCAACCTTAGCGATACTGAACTGCTTAAATTATGGAATTGATATGAGCGAATGCCCTTCAAGCACTGAGTTAACAATCATCAGAAAAAAGCTTAGAAAAAGAAAAAAACCTATTGCCCAGGCCGGGATGCAAGGTAGCTTAGCCAACGGTAGCCAATTCGAATTTCTTGAAGTGAATGGTGAGCTTATGGCCAAATGGCAGATCCTCAAAAGTGAACAAAAATTAGTCTCATTTTCAGACTTATCAAATCTTGAGTCATTAGAATTAGATCGATTAGATCTAGGCTGGTTAATCGCTGACGTAATTGAAAATTATGCGCAGCAGATGTTGCATTCCATTCCTGGGCCAAACGAAGCAATGCAAGAATTTTCTTTTTATAAAAAAATAGCTGATAACTGGAGACACTGGTCTCAAGTTGCTGCTGGGCATATAGTATAAAATGGTTACCGAAAATTCCAAAAATAAAGACAATAAAGCAGGTACAGCGGAACTCTCTAATAAGCAGCTCTTGGTTTTATTGAACAATCCAAATTATAAAAGAGGGATTATTGAAGACAGCGACTTATCTTTACTTGTCAGCAACGAAGTTGTTAGTAAAATTAATAACGGTGAAATTGATAACTTAGATCCGGAGGCATTCAGTTACCTTTTAGGTTGCGCTGAATGGACCCTTGAAAATTATGGCGATACGATTGTTTCATATTCCGATAAAGATGATTCCATTTTTCCAGATCCAATCCATATCAATGGCATCCCAGGTGTCTATGGGGTTTATTATTACGGCTGGGGATTTAACAGATTCTTTGATACTAAAGAGGACGCCCTAAGTTTTGCCGAACAAGAATTTGCCAAGCTTCCCAAAATTTTCGACTAATATTGAGGAAGCCCACTCTTAAGCTTTCTCAAGTTTGAAACTAACTTGATAACGATAAAATTCGATGTTTGGCGCTACAGCTAAAGCGCGACGAATTCTTTGATCATCATCTAACGCTATGATAATTCCACGTACTTTCTGATGGGGCTCAGCTAGCTCTTGTAAAACATAACCCATATATCGTTGTATTTGACCAACCACTGAATCACTGGCGCGGCCTTTTTTTAGCTCAACGATCAGAATTTCTTTCTTGTCCTTGCTAATAGCTAGGACATCAATAGGGCCAGTGTCAGTTGGGTATTGTTGACCGACTATCTCACCATCTTCTTCAAATATTTCGAAGTGCTTGCCAAGCTCAGTTTGCTTCCAGTTAGAAACAAGAAACTCTTCCAAGTGCTTTTCTAATGCGAAGGTTGTGACATCTTCAATAGTTTCGTCTGTCGATATTAGAGTTGGTTTGGTTTCACCACCAATCAAGTGTTCAAGCTCTTCAGAATATTTTGTAATATCACTCACAGTGCCAATTGAGCCAGTTGAGTTTCTTAAAGCTTCGCTCATGTCTAAACGAGCTATAGTCTTATCTAACCAATAGACAGGTCGTCTATGCTGAAGAATTTGACCAGGGGCATGATAGTAATCACCAGTGACTTCACCAATATGATAATGGCCACTTCCATCAGGACAAAGAACAATATCGCCTAGACCAATTCCTTTGGCAATTGTCCATAAGGCGCCACAAGCTAATCCAGCTGCAACTTTAGATTTATCAGGGTGTGTTTTAATAAATTCTGGAATGAATATTTTATTAAACTCACGCCATAGATCTGGCAGACTGTTAGTTAAGTCTTGATTGATTTCAAAATCAGCACCGATAAAGTTATCACTAAATCCCTCTGCTGCATGAATGCTCTTTTTACCAAGCATAATTCGGTGGTATTTTTTCATTTAAAAGCGCCCTGTATTTTTTCGTTATATTTTATTAGATTAGTCATCGGAGCAATATAAGTTGAGGTATAGCATCTTTATCTGACCAAACAATAGCGTTCTGTTCAAACTGAATTCCTAATTTTTTAGAAGCTTCTAATTCAATTCCTAATACCAGAAAACTATCTTCACCAGACCACTGTCCTGCTGGATCTTGTCCGAAACCATCAATAAATTTCAAACTGCGAATATTTAATTCATTCTTTAACTGGTCGTTTCTTGCTTGATTTTCTTCGTCGGATAATGATTTACTGTATGGATTCCAAGCTGTGATGAAAGCCGCATTAGTAACGTCATTTTGTTTGAATAGCGCTTTAAGTTCCTCGCTTACTTTACCAATGTTCAATGTAAAAGCTGAGGCAGTTTTAACGTGGAAATTTGTGATTTCATAGGCTTTGATTAGATCAGGATCTAAATTCGATTTATTAGTCATTAATTGTCTTTTTTAACAGTCCAAAATATTTATCTTTTAATGAATTACAATAAAACTTAGTGCTTCTTGTGCACGGGGATGGCCATTAGCGATAGCCATCTCGAGGAGCTTCTTAGCCTCAACTAGGTTTTGCTCAACACCTAGCGCATTGGCATACATAAGCCCAAGATTGAACTGTGCTGATGCAAAACCTTGATTGGCTGATCTTGTATAAAAGCAGATAGCTTGCTTTAAATCTACTTCGGTTGCCACTCCATACTGATAGCAACAACCTAAATTGAATTCTCCCCTAGCTGAACCTTCAGCAGCAGCTTCTTGATAAAGAGATAACGCCAGATTTTCATCCTTTAGAACACCTTGACCATGTTCGTACATAAAGCCAAGATTTTCTTTAGCTCCAACATGTCCTAATAGAACTGCTTTTTGATACCAATAAATAGCTTTCTCAAGATCTTCAGGCACAAGTTGCCCGTTTTGATAAATTACCCCAAGGTTGTAGGCACATTCAGAATTGCCGTAATCAACACCTATTTCAAAATAATCGATTGCTTTGTTAATATCCTTTTTAAAATACTCTCCATTCAACATCATAGATCCCAAAGCAAATGCAGAGTAATTCTCAGCTTGTTCAAAGGCTTGCGAAAACCAAAAAGCTGCTTTTTCAAAGTCTATCGCAACCCCATCGCCATCATGGAATTTTTTTGCTATTACAACTTGGGCAATAGCATCGCCCTGACTCGCTGCTATCTCATAATAGTGAATAGCTAACGCTTTATTGACAGACACTTCTTCGCCAAGGTCATACATATTTGCGAGATTTTTGCATGCGCTCATATGACCAAGCTCTATAGCTTTCACATACCACTCAATTGCCTGATCAATATTTTTAACATGCAGTCCAGAGTGAAACATCCAAGCAAGATTAAACATACCTTCTGTATATCCTAACTGCGCTGACTTCAGATAAAACGCAGCAGATAATTCATAGTTTTTAACTACACCAGCGCCATTTTGATACATAACACCAAGGTTATTCAACGCTACTGCATTACCTTTTTCTGCAGCTTGATACCAAAGTTCTTTAGCCTCAGAGAACTCGTTCTTCTCGATATGAGCTTGTGCTTTTGCCAACAAATCTTGGACGCTTGAATCCATTTGACATTATTCCTTGGGATATATTGAACGTTTTGAAATAACCATCTAGATTAAGTCATCCAGAATTTTATGAATATCATTAATATTAGCTTTAAATAAAAGCATTAAATGTTTTTTTAATTGAGACAATGCTAGATCTCGATCAGAACAGTTCGAAAGCTTTTTTTTAATTTCATCTTGCTCTAAGTAAAGCTTGATGTTTTCTCTTAAATTTTTTATTTTTTCGTCTTCTAAATTTTTCATATTTTTAAAATATTTTTTAAAAATATGATACTAACAAACTTAGGGGCTCATTTAATGAGCTTGTAAGTTAATTATTAAGTTTACTATCAATTCTTTTGACATTTACTTTGGAAAACATAGGGAATCCCGACATTTGAGATTAAGGATGCTTCTATCGCCAACGCTAGGCTGTCTAAAAAGGTTGATCAATCTAAAGCTTGTATCTGCGGCATCAGTTATATTTTTAATGCACGCTAGTGCATTTAATTAAGCGTTACTTAAAGTAACAGTTGAGCTAAATTTAATTTATATTTTCCATTTTTCGACATTATCAAATGTCTACTGAAATCGGTGAAGTCCACAGGTCATAGCTAATAGTTTCAGCTCTTTATAATTTACTCATCGGCAGGGATTTGGATTAAGGTGTAATCTTGAAAAATGAATAAAATTGACATTACTTTTGACTTTAGAACTGATACGCCACCAGGCAAAGATCCTGATGCGCTTAGTCCTAAACTTCGTTCTTATCACAAACTGCTTTGGAGTAAACCCCTTCCGAATGGAGTGTATTTTGGTCTAGATGATACTAAGTACAATGTTTATCTTCATCATAAGTCGGATTTGGGTGAGTTTTTTTTATCGAGCGATTCCGCTATTCATACCTTTAGTCGTTGGAAGAGTATGGCTCATATCATTAACCAAATAAATGAGGATGAGATTGAAGCATTCAGAAGTCTTAGTTACACAATGGGAGGAATGATTATTTTTCCCGCAAACCGAGTTGATGGGAAAAGCACTATCAATGGCGCTAGAGGGCTAAATCACTTAATTAAGGATCGCATTGATCTTACTTTGGAATGTATTAGACGCCATTACAACAATGAGATTAGTCCACTAACAGATGTGTTAACCCGTTATGGTGATTTTTTTGGATTGTTTGGCAATTTTCAGGGATACGTAGAGTTTTTCTTATTACAGGATTTAGTTGCTGAAGACTTCTCGGCAATTAAATTCTTCAGACATTTTGAGGATTTCAAAACACCAGCTGTCCCTAAAACTTTAGAGGAATATATCTCGTATAAAAAGCTAACCATGAAGTTTGTTAATAGTCGAAATCAAAGGATTCTCAATAGCTTTAAATAATGCTTTTCCACTCATTACTATCCCTGTAAATAATTAATTTCTAATATATTACATAGAATATTAGTAGTACATTAAGCTCATCCAATGAGCCACCAAATCAATTAAAATCAAATAAATTACTTAAAGGAGAAAAGTATGTCAGCACTACTTATAAAAGCTATTTCTTTTGCTGCTGAAAAGCACAAAAACCAAAGAAGAAAAGATGTTGAGGCATCTCCATATATTAATCACCCAATTGGTCTTGCTAATGTCTTAGCAAACGAAGGAGAAATAGCTAATATTGATGCTTTATGCGCAGCTATTCTTCACGACACCATTGAAGATACAGAAACAACAGAAGCTGAGTTGCGAGATATATTTGGCGACAAAATAACTTCAATCGTACTTGAGGTTACTGACGACAAAACTTTACCTAAAGATCTTAGAAAACAATTACAGATTGAACATGCGTTAAAAGCAAGTATAGAAGCTAAATTGGTTAAGCTGGCAGATAAAATTTGTAATGTTCGAGACATACTATCTTCACCTCCATCCGAATGGAGTGAAGAGCGCAAGTTAGAGTACATAGAATGGGCATCTAAAGTAGTGGCTCAGCTTAAAGGAACTAACGTGGCACTAGAAAGTGTTTTTAACAAGCTAATTAGCAACAATCAATAAAAATTAATATTCACATTTTCGAATTATTAGCATTCTCGACATTTTAGATTAAGGATGCTTCTATCGCTAACGCTAGGCGGTCTTAAACTTCTGATCATTAGTTCTTAGAGCCCTTATCTTAAGCTGGATAAATACGCTGCACGGGCTAGCGTTACTTAAAGTAACGGTTGAGCTAAATTTAATTTATATATTTCATTTTTCGACGTTATCAAATGTCTACTGAATGAATCGCCACTCATTTTATGCCTTTCTTTGTTTGCCATTATTATGGCTCAAAGGCGTCTACTAAATTAGTGGCGATTCAGACTGTATTCTTTTAGACATTTCAAAAACCTCATTTTTTATTATTGATAAAAAATCTGACTTCTCAAATCTTTTTGTAAAAGCGGAATGAATTCCTTCATCGAAGTCTTTTCATTGGGCTGAACAACCGCACGTTTATGATCTTCGATAAGCGTCCTTGTAACATATAGTTTATTACGCTCTAAACGATACTTTGAGTCATACTGAATATCAGCTTTATGAAAACTCATATTATTAGGTATTCTAGTAATTCTGGTCTTTTCTGGAAATTCTATTTCGTAATGCTCTCGGTATATGCTGGGATACCAAACATGTGGAAGGTCTCTTTTAGCTAAAGGTTTGAATTGAGTCTCTTCGAGAATGAGATTTACTGAAACGCCCATTGGGATTTTCATGGCTGCAGGCCCTGGGAAGTTAGTGACGGGATCTAATTTAAATTTAGCTTCGACAATAAATGGCTTATCTGTATCTAAAGGGTCTGTTGCAGTCAGAGTACCAGTACCAGTTTGTCCGCTAGTCTGCAGAATTCTATTAATAGTAGTTTGAGGATCCTCTTCAGCATGAGCAACACGACTTGAACGATAAGATGAAGCAACACTCCCTTTAAAAAAATTACGGCTAAATCCATCAGTACTTCCGTCATCATTAATTTTCATTTTTATTTCAGAATTTATTTCGTAGTCTTCTTTATGCATTTTTGGCGTATGGCCTAATTTATTAAGCGCCGTAAGAATGACTGGTTTATCTAAGTCACCGATGGGTAACATTCCAAATGATGTGTATTTAGAAGTGGAATCTAAATACATGTCTAAACTTGGTACATAGGTAATGATGTGATTTTGAGGGGCTGAAACGGCATACTTTGGAATTTTATAAGCCTCGCCGGAGTTAATAAGTGCCCCACTACTCTGTATGCCTTTTGCAGCAAGTAATGCCTCTAGGATAGCTGAATGATCTTTGCAATCCCCATATCGATTGCTTAGTATTGAGCTAACAGTGTGTGGCACCCAGCCACCATTTCCCATATAAACGGCAACATAGCGAATATTGTTTTTAACCCAGTTGTATAGAATCCTGACCTGCTCTCGCTGATCCGTGACTTTATTCGTTAATTGGTCTGCTAGCTTCTGAATTTCAGGGGTTAATTTTACTTTTGGAGCTAGCTTTGATTGATACTCTCTGCCAATGCTGACCTGATCTGGGAATGTAGAAAATACTACGTAAGGTGAATAATCATAAGCTTCAACTTCGCTAGGCTCTGGTGGCATGACTGAAGTCTGCGAATAACTAAATTGATAATGATTCTGGTCTTGAGATTGCTTAACTAGTCCACCTTCAACTCCTTGCTTATCAATGTAAACAGGCAAGGATTTACTGATGTTGATATTAATAATGTGACTGACGTATTTGTAATGAGGGCTATAAAAACCAGGCAACATGAAGTTATTCTTGAATGCCACTTCATGGGCAGTTGTTTGATAGGTGTAGCAGAGCCGGCTGCCTATTTTCACATGAGGGAAGATGATGATCTTATGTTTGCTATCGCTAAACATAGGTGCACCATCGCTCAATGGATCATCAGTTGTTTTGATACCATCTTTTTTTACAGGAATTTTCTTACCATCAGGCTGTAATGTGTAAGCTGAGAGAATTTTTACAGTTTCAAATGTACTGTTGTATTCAATATCAGCTTCACCATCACGACGAACCCCATTCTCTGTTTCAATCAGAATGACGTTTTCAGAGATCAAAACGTTCGTGCCGTCTTTTTTGACGTTGTAGGTGTCTACTGTTTTTTCGAAAGTGATTGGTGGTTTGTATCCTGCAAAGACGTCTGTGGCTAATAAAAATAAGAAGCAGCCTAATAGCCTAACAAATAGATTGATGATCATTTTGTACAATCAACCTTTCCGACAAAAAAATCTGGAGCATCCGAACCTTCTAAAAGAGAGTTATTAAATCCATCACGTGAACCTTTTGGGACTCCAAGTGTTGGCCTTGGATAATAAATATCCTTTTGACTTTCAGGTGGTGCAATTGCGACACACCTATTAAGATTGATCGCTTCTATTAGCTCTTCAGGCTTAGTAATGAAATAAACATTTTTTTCGCATTGCTCGCAATGTCGCACTGTTTTTTCTGAAGTTCGTTTCATTTCATCCCAATTGGCCGGGCACTTAAAACCAAAGACACAATTTCTTAGATCAATCATTTACAAACTCTCCAAGCCGCCAAATGAAGCAGATAATGGACCGCCTCTAAATAGAGGAATGAAATTCCCATATTTCTCAGCCATAGGGTCAAACGGGTCGTTTGCGTTTGCAACTGAAACAGAGGCAAAGTGTCCTTTTATACTCGCTTCTTTGAAGCTTTCAGCAATTGAATTTACATTATCCGGTATTACGCAATTTTTTTGAGGATATCTTGCAGCCTTTACTAAAACCCACTCCAAACCATCTTTCCCAACAAACCAAAGCGAAGGATGAACGGCTGGATTCCCATGCCACGAAGTAACCTCTTTGCCATCTGCTATCAGACTATCTTTAACGACTTGCACTGCGAAATCTTGCAACTCCCAGTCTGTCATAACAATTTGTTCATCAGTAATCAGTTGAACGGGATTTATCGGCTCTAAACTTTCAGCATCAACTAAACCCCATCCATTTTCTATAGGAACCCATTGCCCTTGCCGCTTTTGCATCGGCATATAACAAGCATGTCCTTGGCAAGCTTCTGCAATCATCTTAAGTCCACTAGGGTTAGCTGGGGTTTCAAGCTGATCATCTACATCCACAAGTTGAATAAAAAAAAGCTGATTACCCAACCTAAAGGAAAGGTGCTCTAAAAACGGCGGATTAAGATGTGCTCTAAGCCAGCCGCGAATGCCTCCTTGCGATTGGTTTTCGATATGCATACCTGCTGCTTTCCAGCACTCAGCAAAATCTCTAGTAGCCTCAGAATTTTCTATTTTGTACATGACGAATCCACTTCACTACCTGCTTTTTTTATCTAGCTAATTTAAGGTTTGTTTGGATGAATGAATATCGAATTACCGCCTTCGTATAAGTTATTCGAAGACAAGAGACTCATATCTGCATTTCTAAATTTCTCAAGAATTGATTCCCAAACCCACGGAACTGGAAGTCCATCGTCAGCATGATCTAGTTTGAATTTTTCAATAGACTCTTTAACCATGTTCTCGATAGCTATTCTTTCGATGTCTTGAAAAGACACAGTGTGGTTGTAAATCGTCATTATTGGTCTCCAATAAGTAATTTTGAGTTTTTAAGATCCGTATCTTTAAGATCAAAGATCGCAGGTTGTGACGTTGATTTAAAATCCTTGATTGAGAAGTTCGCGTTGATAAGTTTGCCTTCTTTAAAGTAAATCACGTTTATTGCATCGCTTTTGTTCATCTCAGCTTTAAGAACTTTGTCGATTCCTTCGAGGATGGTTTTTTGCTTCTCACCGTCAGCACTTAACAACATCAAGGATATTTTGGCTTCATCCTCATTCACAATGTCATTGAAGTTTTTAATGTAAGTGCACAAAAATACTTTCGGGCTGTCGTTGTCTGGAAAAGGTCTGAGCGAACTAAATTTATTTTTATAGCTATCAAAAAGTAAATGTACCTTATCGCTATTCTCTGGGGTGATCAGAAGGTTGCGGGTAATCGAACCAGTTGAGCCATAGCCAACTCGATATGAGTCTTTTGGTTCTTCAATATTAGCTACCCATAAATTGCCATATTTCTGAACGTAGCCAACCTTTAAGGTGATTTCAGACTTTCCATCACTTTTATCTGGAATCTTTGCTTCTATTTTGACTTCATCGGCTTTGTGCCTGAAATGATCATAGATACCATAGGCAAACACAAAAATAATTGATAGAGCTATGGTCCCTAAGATTATGGTGATTGCGATTCGGTCTAGAAACTTTATCAACCTGTCGAATCTGCTCTTAATTTCCATCAGTTGCTCCTTGGTAATTATTTCTTGTCAAAATTATGAATAACTGACAAGCTCACAGAATGAGCTAGCAAGTAATATTTGTAGCTCAATATATGAGCTATTGACGCTGCATAATCATGTTATGCCTTATTGAGATTGAATATATGAGTATTAACGAACGTATATATCGTATTGATCAACTACTAAATGACCGAAAAACAGTCTCATTCCAAGAGTTGTTGGATCGACTCGAGGTTTCAGCCGCTACGCTTAAGCGTGACTTAGCTTATATGCGTGATCGTTTAAACGCACCTATCGTCTATGACAAAGAACAAAACGGCTATCGGTTTGAGAGTAATTCAGAAAACTATGCCTTGCCTGGACTATGGTTTAGTCCAGAAGAAATCTATGCTCTCCTTACTATGCAGCATTTACTGAGCAATCTAGATGGTGGTGGGCTCTTAAGTAAGCATGTAAAACCACTGCAATCTAGATTGTTAGCCATGCTTGAAGATTCAGACAGCTCATTCGAAGAAATCCAAAAGCGTGTAAAGATTGAAAAGATGGGCTCAAGAAAATACGATCTAGACCATTTTCAAGAAATAGGTTTGGCATTAGTTAAACGAAAGCGATTGGTTATTGAATACCAGTCGCGAAGTAAAGATGAAAATACCCAACGCGAAATATCACCACAACGAATGATTTATTACCGTGACAATTGGTACTTAGATGCATGGTGTCATCTCAAAAATGCCTTAAGAAGTTTTAGTATTGATGCGATAAAAATGGCAGGAATATTAGAAACAAAGGCTGATGATATTGATGACAATGAGTTGAATGCGGAACTTGGAAGTGGCTATGGTATTTTTGCTGGAAAAGAGATTCAATGGGCAGTACTAAAATTTAGTCCCAAACGGGCCAAATGGGTAGCTACTGAAAAATGGCATCCTGATCAGATAGGCAATACGCTTGCTGACGGATCTTACGAATTTAGAGTTCCATATAGTGACCCAACAGAGATCATTATGGACATACTTAGATACGGATCGGATGTTCTTGTTTTAGAGCCTATTGAATTAAGGAAAGCAGTAAAGCAAGCCTTTAAAAAAGCGCACCAACTTTACTGAGATATCTACAAGATATTTTATAAAAAACAACTACACATGAGAAAAGTGTAGTTTTCTTAACCTGCCCCTTTCGTATTATTTATCTAGTATTTTTTGCGTTCACTTAAATGGTTATCTTTTGGCCAAAGCTATTTATTTAATATGCCTATGGTGCGACTTTAGTTAAATCCCTGCAAAGTTGCCTATGGCCATAAAAGATATTCGTTCTAGAAGATGAATTTTAAGGATAAATCACATAAATTTATCGAATTTTATGTCGATTTTCTAATTCTTAATTGCAATGCAAGCGGGTTGCCACTACATTCAATTAGTTAATATTTTTTTATTTTCTTGCCTGTCCCGCGACTTTTGATTAAAGTTGGCATCATAAAATGATAGTAAAAGAAGCCACAGCACGCATTAAAATCAACAAACTGCTTGAATTGGCAGGTTGGCGCTTCTTTGCTGAAGGTAAATTACCTGCAAATATTCAGCTAGAGCCAAGTATTACCGTTAAAACTCAAGACCTTGACGCACTTGGTGATAACTTTGAGAAATCATCAAAAGGGTTTATTGATTTTCTTCTGCTAAACGAAAAAGGTTTCCCGCTAATAGTGCTCGAAGCTAAGGCTGAAGATAAAAGCCCGCTAGTCGGTAAAGAGCAAGCCCGTAAATACGCCCATTCTCAAAATTGCCGTTTTATAATTCTCTCGAATGGTAACCTACATTACTTTTGGGATCTTGAACGTGGCAACCCATATGTCATTACAAGTTTCCCAACACCATCGTCGGTAATTGGTTATCAGAAAAGCGTACCTGATCCAAAGCGCCTAATTGAGGAAGTAATTAATGACGATTATGTCGTTCTTACGCAGCGACCTGGATATGCTAGCGAGGTTGCATGGAAGAATGAGGCGGAGCGCTCGGGCTTTATTGATAGTAACGGCTTGAGGTTTCTTAGACCTTATCAAAAAAAAGCCATAGCGGCCCTACAAAGCGCTGTTAAAGAGTGTAAAGATCGCTTTCTGTTTGAAATGGCTACAGGCACAGGAAAAACACTCACTTCTGCAGCCGTTATCAAACTCTTTCTCCGCACTGGCAATGCAAGGCGCGTACTTTTTCTGGTAGATCGCTTAGAACTAGAAGATCAAGCCAAAAGATCTTTCAACAACGTCCTGAAAAATGACTACAAAACTGTCATCTACAAAGAAAATAGGGATGATTGGCGTCATGCTGAAATTGTTGTCACCACCGTCCAATCTCTGCTTTTCAATAATAAATACCAACAATTATTTTCACCGACAGATTTTGATTTAGTGATTTCAGACGAAGCGCATCGCTCTATTGGAGGCAATGCCCGCGCTGTTTTTGATTATTTTATTGGATACAAACTCGGTCTTACTGCAACGCCGCGAGATTACCTCAAGAAATTTGAGAACTCCAAACCTACCACTAAAGACCCACGAGAATTTGAGCGGCGCTTGTTATTGGATACTTATCGCACTTTTGGCTGCGATGATGGCAACCCTACGTATCGCTACTCCCTACTAGATGGTGTTAAAGATGGTTTTCTGATTAATCCAACTGTTGTCGATGCGCGCAGTGACATCACTACACAGCTGCTGTCAGAAAAAGGCTTTATAGTTGAATTCAAAGACGATTCAGGTGAAGACCAAAAAGAATCATTTAAACAGCGCGAATTTGAGAAGCGCTTTTTCTCCAATGCAACCAATCAGCTTTTCTGCAAAATATTTTTAGAAAATGCGCTGCGCGACCCAATTAGCAGCGAGATTGGTAAATCCATTATCTTCGCAGTCAGCCAATTTCATGCGGCAAAACTTACGCAAATTCTTAATCAAATGGCAGATAGAATGTTTGTTGGCAAGTACCACTCTAATTTTGCGGTGCAAGTGACTTCACAAATTACGGATGCACAACAATTCACCATCAACTTTACCAATAATAACTTACTTGGCTCTGCTAATTTTTTGCCATCTTACAAAACCAGCAAGGCACGTGTTTGCGTTACTGTTGGCATGATGACGACAGGGTACGATTGCCCAGATTTACTTAACATTGGCTTATTCCGCCCGATTTTTTCACCTACCGATTTTATTCAAATAAAAGGCCGTGGCACACGTAAACACAACTTTCTTGAACAGCTGTTTGATAATGACCTTAAAGAAATAATTAAAGAGCCACGTAAAACCTCTTACAAACTCTTCGATTTTTTTGCCAACTGTGAATATTTTGAAGAAGAGTTTAATTACGATGAAGTGCTAAAACTGCCGAAACCTAAAAGCAGCAAAGACAAAGATGGCAGTGATAATCCATCAGCTGAAATTGAATCTTATGAGCATCTAGGCACGGATATTATTTATAGCATTGAGCAAGAAACTGTTGGTTACAATGGCATGAAAATCGACCGTATGCTCTACGAGAAATTTGAAGATACGGTGCGCGAGAACGACTTTATCGTTGCAAGTGTAGAGGCAGGCCAGTGGGATCGCGTTATTGATTATGTCAATCGTGAAGTCTTTGATAAACCTAACGAATTTTATACGCTAGATAAGCTGCGCAAGGCCGCAGCGGTAGATCGCAGATTGGGCTTGCGTGAGATTTTAGAGAAAATATTTGGCATGATTCCGCATTTTAAATCTAAAGACGAACTGCTGGAAGAAGAGTTCTCGAAATTTGTTGCCGATTACAAACCGCAAGAAGCCGATACTATTCCTGCGCTCAAGAATTATTTCAAAGCCTATGTTACCAGCGACCAAATTCGCTATATTATCGAAACCAAACATTATACTGATCTCGCAACTAACCCCATTTTTTCAACGCGAGACCTTAAAGCGGTACCAGAGCAATACCGCACGCTCATACCCAACTACATCAAGGACTATGTATCCTTGAATCAATTTGCAGCATAGAGGACTTTAATGTTAGATACAGACACCAAACGCCGCATCGATGCAGCTCGTGATATTCTCGTGGGCAAAGTGCCAGACCCAAAATCGCAAGTTGAGCAAATTACCATTGCACTTATTTATAAATTCATGGATGACATGGATGCAGAAGCTGAGGAGCTTGGCGGTAAGCGCAAATTCTTTACGGGTGAATTCGCTCGCTACGGTTGGGCAAAGCTTATGAGCGCAGGCATTAGCGGCCATGAGTTGATTGGCCTTTATGGTGAAGGCATTAGCACCATGCCGCAAAACCCTGGCATCCCTCCGCTATTCCGCGATATTTTCAAAAATGCTTATTTGCCCTATCGCGATCCAGAAACACTTAAAAACTTTCTTAAAATTATCGAAGAATTTAGTTACGACCATTCCGAGCGACTTGGGGATGCGTTTGAGTATCTGCTCTCTGTGCTTGGCTCGCAGGGCGATGCTGGTCAGTTCCGCACTCCTCGCCACATTATCGATTTTATGGTCGCCATTATTGACCCGAAAAAGAATGAGATCGTACTAGACCCTGCTTGTGGTACCGCTGGTTTTTTGATTTCATCTTATAAACATATTCTTAAAGCGGCAGTGGATAGTAAAAATCCACTAACACCAGATGAAAAGGGCGGTTTAGCTAAAAACTTTAAGGGCTATGACATCTCGCCGGATATGGTGCGGCTTTCGCTGGTAAATCTTTACTTGCATGGCTTTATTGACCCGCATATCTATGAATATGACACACTGACATCAGATGAACGCTGGAATGAATTTTCCGATGTCATTCTCGCTAACCCGCCTTTTATGACACCAAAAGGGGGCATTAAGCCACATAAGAAGTTTACAGTTCAAGCAAAGAAATCAGAAGTATTATTTGTTGATTATATCGTTGAGCATTTATTACCTGATGGAAGAGCAGGTATTGTAGTTCCTGATGGGATCGTGGCAAATTCACCATCAGCATATAAGAAGTTAAGAGAGTATTTGATATTAGAAAATATTATCTACTCGGTTATTTCACTTCCTGCTGGGATATTTAGTCCTTATTCAGATGTTAAAACCAGCATCCTTTTATTTGATAAAAAACTAGCAAAGAAAACAGACAACATACTATTTATTGAAGTTAAGGCTGATGGTTTTCAGCTTGGTTCAACAAGGAAGCCGATTAAAGAAAATGACTTACCTTCAACTTTAGAAATTTTAAAAAAATACAAGCAATCGTTAATAAGCGCTGAAGTTTTCGAACCTAACGTAAGCAATTTAAATTGGCATTTAGTTTCTAAATCGACAATATTAGAAACACCAGCAGTCAGCCTGTCAGGAAAAAGATATAAAGATGACATTCATCTTAATTCACCTTGGCAAATAGTAAATCTTACAACTGAGTACTTAACAGAAATAAAAGAAAAAGTTAATCAAGAAATTCCTATTGTTTGGTCAGTATCAAATACTTTAGGATTTATTCCTTCTAGTGATTATTTCGGTAAACAAGTCGCCTCAGATGATATAAAAAATTATAAAAAAATACTTCCTGGCTATTTCGCATATAACCCTGCGAGAATAAATATAGGATCCATTGCATTAAACGAAAGCAACAACATAGGCTGCGTTAGTCCAATGTATGTTACCTATAAAGTAAAGAACGAAAATGTTTTAGACCCTAAATATTTACTTCTACTAATGAAGAGTAAGATGGGCATAAAACAAATTAGAAAATTTGCAGACGGTGCGGTTAGACAAACACTCAGTTTCGACAATCTTAAATTCATTCAAATTCCATTACCTCCTATAGAAGAGCAAATAAAAATAACAAATTATTTCATGGAAATAGATCGTTTACAAAAGTTGATTGACAGCCAAAATCAAGAAATAAAAACAGAAATAGTTAAATCTTGGGGGGTGAAAGAAGAAGAAATAGAGTTAGAGGAAATTTTAGATACTGATGAGATGGATGATGAGTAGCGCTCTCAGTATCTAAGTACGTTGGTTAAAATAGTTATAGATTACTTCCGCTTTGCGCCAACTGCTGTTGTCCCACCCTAACCTTCTGTCTGGCACGTTAGGTTTTTAAACCAAATTCAGCGAGACAATCTCTACGAACTACTATCATCATTAGATCATGACGAACACCCAGGATCCATTACAAGAGAAGATGAGCATTTGGTTTGGTTACTTATCCATACAGGACTCAGACTAGACGAAGCTCTCACAATGAAATGGAGTTCGGTCAATCTTGAAGAAGAAACATTCACAGCGATCGACACTAAAAACGGACGAAATCATAAACTACCAATGACAGAAGCCACAAAGACAATGTTCAATAATCGTCACAGAACCAAGGGGAGAAATACCTACGTTTTTAGCAGTCCTGTAAACAAGAAAAACCACATGACAGCCAGCAGAACTTTTCAAAGATTTTCTAGCGTTCTAGGCTTTGAATTTACAGCACATGACCTCAGAAGAACTGTTGCTACTGTAGCCGCAGATCGTGGTTATGACTTAAACCGAATTGGAGACTTACTGAACCACTCAAGACAGGGTGTAACTGCAGGATACGTTCAACAAACGCACAACAGAACCAAAGAAATCCTAAAGGATATTGAAATAGGCCTTTTTACAGAAACACAAACAAGCCGATAACGAACTCTTAAGCAGTCCGATTCCGGACTCAACACTTGTTATATTTTTTATATTATTAATATATTAATTATTTATATATAAATGTATTATTAATAATATTATTTAATTAATATATATATTAATAATAAATATTAATTAACTATTATTAATTAAAGAAAAAGAAAATATATAAAAGAAAAAGAAAGTCTTTAGATATAAATCACGTTATAAATGCGAAAGCAGGGAAACCAGAGTTGACCAAAACAAGACCGCTTTTAAAAAAGCTGAATCAAGATTAATAAATATCTCTTATGAGCTTCTTTAAAGCGATAAATATAATTAACATATACCAGAGTATTAAAATTAAAAGATAATCGCTTCTAGGTGCCTTAAAATGCGCTACAGAGGCATTTGATTAATATTTAGGCAGTCCATATTCACATGGTCTAGGCAGCAACCTAAATAATCAACAAGTTGTGCAATAACAATTAATAACCTAAATTTAACATACAACACCCAATCTAGAATCATCCCTTAAGACTTAAAAAAACAACCTCGTTAAGATAAAATAAATTTTATGAATATTAAGACTGTAAAGCTATTCGATGGAACAAAAGTTTGCGTTCCTGACTCGTTAAATCTAATTACATCCTATGTTATTGAGGAGCAACTTGATTGGTTTGAAGATGAAATAAAATTCATAAGGGAACTAATGTTACCCGGCCAGAGTGCTATTGATATTGGTGCGAACTATGGATTGTATACTCTGGCTATTGCAAAAAAAGTTGGCCAATCAGGGTTTGTATATGCTTTTGAACCATCTAGCACAACCGCTACAATTCTTTCAAAAAGCGTTCAGGAAAATGGCTTCAGCCAAGTAATTATAGAAAAGAAAGCTCTCTCAAATATAAATGGAGAAGCAAATTTATCACTCAATGACAACTCAGAACTCAACTCTCTAGTCAATGAATCAGGCCCAAATGGTTTATCGGAGAGGGTAACAGTCACTACGTTAGATAGTTGAATGGAAAGTTTCGGCTGGGAAAACATTGATTTTGTAAAAATTGATGCGGAAGGTGCCGAAGAAAATATTATCAATGGTGGATTAGTTTTCTTAGAGGCCAATTCACCCATTATTCAATTTGAAATAAAAGATGTTTCATGGCACCTCTCTCTTGTAAATAAGTTTAAGTCTCTTGGATATGACTCATATCGCCTTGTTCCTGGTTTAAATGTATTGATTCCATGGGTAGATAATGAAACTCCAGATTGCTTCTTATTAAATTTATTCTGTTGCAAAAAAGATACTGCAAAGAAGCTGTCAATGAGAGGTCTTCTTATAGAGGACTCACTGCAATCAAAAGATTCCATTGATTATATAAACTCCTCGCTAGCAAAAATGGAACCATCCGCAGATGGATGGAGTAATGACATGCTTACTGAACCTTACTTAATTTTTCTAAGTAATTATTGGTGTAGCAACTTAGATAAATTTGACCATGATTTAATAAGAGTTTTAAACCTTTACAGCCTTTCTAGGTCAAGCGAATCTCATACAGATAGGTTTTTTGCACTCAAATTAGCATTTGTTACTATTAACGAAATCTGTAAAAAATCTGCAGAGAATTTAAGACTTTGCACTCTAGCTAGGATAGCAAGGGAACTTGGTTACAGAGAAAAAACAATTAAAGCTCTCAATATTCTTGTTAATTATATTCATCAAACTAATAAGGTTGAATTTGGCGAACCTTTCATTCTCCCTTCATCTCGCTTTGATTCTATAAAACTTGATAGCTTTGAAAAGGAGTTGCCTAATTTCATTTTTGGTTTAACTCTACATACTCTTGAAATGAATGACTCTTACTCATCCTTTTACACAGGTAAAAATTCATTAGGCCGACTGGATGCGATTAAGGGTATAGGCATTATTGATGATGAAATAGATAGACGTATAAACTTAATTAGGAAGCGCTTCAATTTAACTTAATTTTTATCCGCAACACTTTATTTCGGACAAGCCATATAGATAAAATGTAATTTGCATGATTGCTAACTGCTCCAACCATAGCGTGGAAATTAGATGCTAAAGTTCCCTCAAGACAAAGATTTAAAAAAATCCATAAAATTATAGGACGGGGTCTAACACCATATTCCAGTCGCGATAGATTTGCCCCAACCCCCCCCCACAATAAAAGTCTAATGTGTCATTCAGAAAAGTAACATAACGCACTATTATCTAAAATGCTTCGCACTCAAGCCTTCGGTCAGATAATGAACGCTATGTTAAATTTCCTTCAGCCTTGTAGTCCATGTGTAGTCTGGAAGCCTAAAATAAAAAAGCCCCTAAAGGAAAAACCTCTAGGGGCCTTAGTAATACTTGGTGGGCTGTGCGGGGATCGAACCCACGACAAACGGATTAAAAGCGCTGAGCTCCGTTGTACCAAACATCAAGATGGCTGTAGTTATTGGCTTGGAAAGGCGATATACTAAAACCACTAAACTGACCACTAAAGTCATTCGATGTCGAAAATAGTTAATAAAATCAAGCATAAAAAAGCTAACGCAATCCGTCGTACAATGGAGACCGTGCCTGGCTATCCTGAAAAATTAAAGTTTTTTAGGGTTGAGTGCTCACGTTACTTTTGGGCACGCGTCTATATTAATGGCGCTTATAAAGTTCGCAGTCTCAAAACAGAATCCCGTAAAGAAGCCATCAATCTAGCCAAGAAGTTTTATGAAGATGCGTTGGTGAACGATAGAACTGGTTTAAGCAAAGCACCTAGAAGTCGCACCTTTAGCAATATTGGTCACACGTTTATTGAAACGCTCAATGGGATCGGCAAAACTAGACTTTATCGAGACGATTTAAATCGGTTCAAAAAAGAACTGGTACCGCATTTTGGCGAGAAGGATGTGGGACTCATCACTAACGCGGATGTTGGTGAGTTAATTAAAAAACTTCAGTACAAAGGTTTAGCGCCAGCGACAATTAATCACTACATTATTGTGCTGCGTAAGATATTAAATTACGCGGCTGATAATCAGATTATTAAACAAATTCCAAACTTTCCGAAAATCAAAGGGAAATCAACGAACGTTACCAAGCGAGATTATTTTGATGAAAAAGAATATCAATCGCTTTCAAAAGCCGTTGAAGCATTAGCCAGCGAAGGTGTGAAAGTTAGAGGAACTGAAGTCACGCTTGAAATGAAATATTTAATTCAGTTTATGGTGAACTCGTTTATTCGGCCAAGTGATTTAAGAGTCATTAAGCATCACCACGTTGAGCTGAGAATGAATGAAGAAGAAACGAATCCTCGCTATAAAAGGTTTTTATTATTAAGTCACCCAGCGACCAAAACCACCGATCAAGAAGTGGTCACGATGCCGATGGCTGTGCCCGTTTATGAGAAGTTGCTTGCGCTTCAAAAAGCGCGCGGATTTGGTCGTTCGAATGACTATTTATTTTTACCCGCTTATGAAAATCGCAATACGATGATGGCGATTGTTGGTCGAGTGTTTAAAGCGGTTGTTAAAAAAGCAGGTATCAAAGGTGAAAATGAAAAACATACGCTTTATTCACTCAGGCATTCTGCGATTATGTTTAGACTTCAATTTGGAAATACCAACACGCTTCAGCTTGCTAAAAACGCAAGAACGTCTCAAGCAATGATAGAGAAGTTTTATGCTTCAAGATTAACTAACTTAATGGGTGTGACCGAGTTAACGAGCTTTAAGCACCGCGCTCAAGGTCCAATGAAAAAAGCAAACAACTAAAGCGGTACTTTAACCAAGGCGTATTTACCATTCGTGTCTTGAATAAATGAATAATGTTTTTCACCAGAGCGTCTGATGGCTTCTAGCAGTTTATCCTTTGTGATGTGAGTGCCTGCTTTTTCGGTATGCTTGATTAATTCGGTCGCATTCATCAAAACATCTCCTCTTTGACCTTATTGAAATTCTCCGTGTTGTTCCAATTGGAACGGAAGAATTGCTTAAGCGCATAACGAACCACTTCCGAGCGACAGTAACCAAGTCGATCACATAGCGCATCGAATTGGTTGGTGAAATCTTTTGTTGTTCTAAAAGCGAATATTTGATTACGATCTTTGATGGTATTCACGCTTAACTCCTTTTTGTTGGGATTTATTATTTAGGCGTGTTTTTAGATGCGTAATACTTATAGCGATTTGGCCTTTAAGATATAACTGGTCCAATCAATGGTGCGATTCGTCAATATCGGCTCAACTACGATAGATTGAACAGTATCAATCGACTCGATGTCTGATCTGAGCTTTGGATGAACGTCTTGATAATCGATCGACCAGAAGCGATAAGCACGCTCCTTATGAATTGGAATCACTGCGTGAAAGTGATGCGGTTTTCTAGACCCTGTTACGCGCTTAATAGATGCTTCATTTTTTTCGTAATAAGCAAATTGGTCGAATGGAATAGCGAGTACGTAGTTGGCTGGATTGCGCTCTAGACGTCTTCTAATTTTATTTAATACACGCTCGTATTCTGCTGGCCAATCATAAGTTCTAGGAATATTTTTACTGGTTTTAAACACCACTGTTAATGTAAATAAATCCCAGTCCTCACGTTTAGATTCAAACCAATCCGACCAAGCTTTTATCAGCTCAGCTTTGCTAGGATAGTTTGTTTGGAAGTCTTTTAAGTAATCGTTCATTGTTTTAGTCAATAAAAGGTCATATCTCAAT